>SDBV01007564.1_pt1 | contig 14834 bp, 14 predicted proteins | sample 2277081 | NCBI WGS metagenome assembly SDBV01 (sample SAMN10402039, study PRJNA504765) | marine sediment metagenome | isolation source: marine sediment core GS10_PC15, 223 cmbsf | place: Arctic Ocean: Southern Knipovich Ridge | collected 2010
CTTACCCACCCTGACCGCAGCGGCCAAGAGTATCTTGCCCTGGATCGCGTCGACCGGCTCCAGCGTGTCGGGAAGACAAACAGAAAAGTATTCTAGCTCAAGGCCCGGTCCGGTCGCAATCGTCTCCTGAAATATACGAGCTACTGCGCGGGCACCGGTCTCCCCTGTCTCTATCGATCTCGCGGCCGCCCGCAATGCCCGCGGAAGCCGCTGCGCCACTTCCCGCTCCGAGGCATTCAAGTAGCGGTTTCTGGAACTGAGAGCGAGACCGTCCGCTTCCCGCACCGTCTCCACGCCTACTATCTCGATCGGGTAGTTGAGGTCAGCCACTAGCCGCCTCACCAGCTGAAGCTGTTGCCAGTCCTTCTCGCCAAAATAAGCCCGGTCCGGGCGGACGATGTTGAATAGTTTGACTACGGTAGTCGCCACACCAGTGAAGTGACCGGGCCTCTGAAGACCGCAGAGCGTTTCGCTGATCTTTCCTACGATCACGGAAGTCGACAATCGATCGCCTATCAGCTCCTCCGACAAAGGAAGGAATATTATATCCGCCCCAGCTTCACCGGCGCTGACAATATCCGCTTCCAGATCGCGCGGGTAGCCCTTAAAGTCCTCTTCAGGGCCGAATTGAAGTGGATTGACGAAGATGCTGACGACAACCGTCTCGCACTCGGAGCGAGCCCTTTTCACCAAAGACATATGCCCGGCGTGGAGGGCGCCCATGGTCGGAACGAAACCCAATGGCGCACCGGTGCCGGCCGCCACCGCGCGGCGCGTTTCCGCGATAGTCCTTGTGATCTGGGGGTCACTCATATTGCTATAGTATGACTAGCAAGATCTTTTCGCCAGAAAAACGAGTGCGGGCCCTGCGAAACACTATCCTTTTATTCGTCGACAATAAGAAAATCAAGCTTGGGAGCGAGCCCATCTCGATACTCCGCCTTGGCGAAAGAGCCCAATTTTAGATCTTCCAGCTTGGCGAGCGAGCCCTTTCGCAGAATGATCGTCTGAGGGCCAATGTAGAAGACATGGGCATCGTCGCCGTCGAGAACAATGAATTTCTTATCCAAATCCATCTCGATGATGCGTCCGCGGGCAATCGGACTTCTAGCCCGTACCGATTCCGCCTCCCCTAGGCCGACGTGCCGTTGCAGGTAACGAACCCTGACGCTATCGCCTATCTCGAGACTGGTGAAGCGCGACTCCGCCTCATTCTTTGTGACCGTCGCCGCGACTGGGACCTTCAACTCGACGTCACTCCGGTCGTCTGTGTGGACCAGGATGATGTTTGGCTCGTAAAGAGCTTTTACTTGCCCGGTAATCGTCTTAGTTTGTGCTGAATCCAACCACATGACCGTGAACGAGCCGGCGGAGAGGAAGATAAACGCCATCGCTAGAATAAAGACCAGGTGTCGGCCGGGATAGAACACGCTTTTCAGTCTCGCAACGATCGATCTTGTCAGTTCGGACAAGCGCTCTCCTCTAGCTACAATGGGCTGTTCGGCCTAGTGGAAGTTGGCCATAATGGCCGATAGGCGACCAAGTCGCGGCGGACTTAATATAAAAGACGAGGCGAACAATGACAAGTTTTGCCGGATAAAACCGTCGCATACATGCCGACGGAAATCAGAGGGGGTTGTCATGAGCGGTAAGCGTTTGACGGAGGAATTGAAAATCAGTTTGCGCGCTGAGGTCGAGGCCCTCTGTGGTCAGATCGCGGGTCCGGCCGTGGCAGAAGTTTTCCTGGATACCAATTATCATGGCTCCAACTACACCTGCGAATTGGTCGATCAGGAAGATCACCTGGTCGTCGTCTTGGACTGTGAGTGCTCGAAGAGCCACGACGGTGGCGACCAGAGGAGGCCTTCAGTTCTCGGGGACTTGTTCGAGGAGGGGATCGTCCTTTATTACTACCACTCCATAATTGAGAAGCGCCATCATATTTGTTTGGCGATGCGAAAGGTCGAAAGCGAAAACCTACTCCCGGTTTGAGTGCGACACATGGGCTGGTCGGCACCCGGCCTCGTGTGCTATACTAATTTACTTAACCGATGCGACCGCCTAAGTGTTTTCAAGATGTGATCCCAGATCCGTTGGGATGGTGAGCAAGATAAAAGAGTTCCATAACGCTTCCATAATCAAGCTCATAGTTGTATTCGTGTTGCTCGCGATGTCAATTACTCCGACAGCGGTCCTGTCGGCCCCGATAGACGCGGAGATCGAGGGGCTTGAAGACTCGATCAGCGACAAGCAAGCAGCTTCAGAATCCGCGGGTGATGATGTCCTCAAATTCAAAGAGGCCCTCGATACGCTCGTTGCGGATTACCAAGAAGAGTACGCGATGCTTCAAGAGATCGAAAACGCGGTCGCGCACAAGGAACGTGAGCTGAACAGCGTCATCGAGCAACAGATTTACTACCAGAACCTCCTCGACGAACTAAACGTCTTCACCTACCGGGACGGTGATATCTATTTCTTCGAGGTCGTTTTAGGGACGCGAAGTTTTTCGGACCTCATCTCTCGTCTGGACTATTTGTTCAAGCTCAACGAGCGCCAAGCGGATATCCTTCACTCTACCAAGCGTCTGCGAGAGCTGGTCACACAAGGGCGCGATGAACTGAGGGCTGAGAAGGAGGACCAGCGCCGGACTATCGCAGCCTTGGAATTGAAGCAGAGCGAGATCCAAACGCTCCTCGCCCGCCAGCAAGAGCTAATCGGAACGTTGGATCAAGACATTGAAGACCTACAGCAGGAGAAGCTCGAGAAACAAGAGCTTAAGGTCCGTCTGGCCGCCGAGGCGACGGCGCGACAAAGCCGTAGCGAAGATTGGCCGGAAAACCTGGTGATTGACATTGTATTCCCCGTCCCAGCCGCCTATGCCAGCAGCTACATCAACGACTGGGGCTACGCCCGTGCCGGTAATCCTGCCGGCCACCAGGGCACGGATATCTTCGGTATACAGGGAACCCCGCTTATCGCGGTAGCCGACGGCGTTATTGGAGACCAGTTCGGCGATAGCCGCATCGGTGGGTTCCGCCTACATATTATCGATGACCAAGGTGTCGACTACTACTACGCACACCTAGACAACGACACGTCGGGGACCGACGACGGCCTGGGTGGCGCGAAAGCCGCCTATGCGCCGGGTATCGCACCGGGCGTCCGAGTCAAAGCCGGCCAACTGATAGGATACATGGGCGACAGCGGTGACGCCGAGCCGACTCCACACCACCTTCATTTCGGCATCATGGTCAACGACGTGTGGGTGCGTCCCTTCCCCTACCTGCAAGCAGCAACTTACCGCTGACCCTAACCGCTACCACACGGGTTTTCGGCCGCGTTTCTACGCGGCCTTTCTAGCTTCCTCGATGTCCAACCTGCGGATGATCGCATTGGCCCGCTCCCAGTTCACATTCTGCAACCAACTCTCGACGTAAGCGGCCCGGTCGGGACCGAAATCCGAGTAGTATGCGTGCTCATAGACGTCTAGGACGATCAATGGCTGCGTCGCCCAAACCCCATCTGAATGAATGTCGGAAAGGTAATTACGCAAGCACCCGTCAGTGACATCATAGACGAGTACGACCCAGCCTCGGGCGGACATGGCGGCGGCTCGCAGGTCGACAACCCAGTCCTCGAAAGAACCAAAATCCGTCACTATCCACTCCATGATCTTCCCCTCGCAGCGGCCCTCGCCTCCAAGAGTCTCAAAATAGGCCTCATGGAGGCGAATGGCATCGGCGGTAAAGACTTCTTCGCGCTTGAGCTCCCGGTAAACGCTATAGCTGGCGTTTCCTGACTTCGCCGTCCGCTCCAAATCGTCTTGGATCTCGTTGAATTTATTGATATATCCTTTGTATAGTTTTTGGTAGTGGTCATCGATGTTCTTACGCGAAACGCCCTCGGGCAGTTGCTCAAGTGCAAATTCACGCGGCGCCTTAGTCATCTTCACATCAAGTCCTCTCTCTTTTCTTTGGTCTCCTTGGAAATAAAGTCCAAGTACAACAAGCGGGTCGAGCCGGTGTTGGTCAGCTGGAACGACCGCCCGGCCGGTATCATCAGCAATTGTCCGGCGTCAAGCGATTGTTCGCGCCCGTCGACGCTTCCTCGCGCCTCTCCTTCGATGAGATAGACGACACGGTCCGCGCGCGCATCCGTAGCCTCACGTCTGGACGCCGTCTCTCCCGGCGGCAACGAAGCCACCATAACGGCCGTTCGCGGCGACCGCAGCAACATATCGAAACGATGCGCGCGGGCATCCCCCTGCAGACGATGGGGATCAGCAAACATGTTCTCGTCAATATCGGGCATATACCTCCCCTCCTCGGGCGGTTTATTCCCCAAGCGGGTCCGTAATTATTGGTTTAATGGCATCTCTTGATGGAAGAAACCCGCGAGGAGGTGCTTTTCTAATGACAGTTGATAGAGGAGACGTTGTGCGAATTCATTACCACGGCGAGCTGACCGGCGGAGAAGAGTTCGATGATGACTTATCGAATGAACCGGTCGAGTTCACGGTTGGAGCTGGTCAGGTGATACAAGCCATCGACGATGGCGTGCTCGGCTTAAGCGAGGGCGAGAGGCGCTCGATCTCGGTCACCCCCGGGAATGGTTACGGAGAACGCCGAGAGGATCTGATTCGAGAGGTCCCCCGTGAGATCCTGGGCGAGGACGAAGTCGAGAAAGGTGAGGCGGTGGAGATACAAACATCTGACGGACAACTCATCATCGCTGAGGTGCTCGAGGCCAACGATGATTCAGTAACCTTCGATCTCAACCACCCGTTCGCCGGCCGGGACCTGAACTTCGAGGTCGAGTTGATCGATATCATCCAGAAGGCCGCATAGCGCGCGATGGATCGCTTCGCGATCAGCACTGATTTATCGATTAAGACAAGAAGCCGGACACCAAAGGTGTCCGGCTTCTTTTTCACAAAGATCGTTCGATCGAGCAGTTGCAGAGGCTAGGCCCCGAAGCGATGCAACACGTCGTGTATCCGTTTTGAGATATTCATCGCGTTTTCAAGGTCACGCTGCCAGAGATTGCGGCCGAAAATCAAACCAGTCGCACCGCACTCCATCGCCATGGTCGCCTTGTCCAGCAGATCATCATCGCCAAGCTTGCTGCCCCCGGAGAAGAGAACAAGTGTCCGCCCGGCGGAGGAAACAATCTTTTCAACCGCCTCTCGAAGCGGCGGATTGAAGTTATCATAAGGCGCAGGCTGCTCTGCTGACTTCGCTGTCTCCAGTTTCGGAAAATTGAGTTTAACGATGTCGGCACCCATTTCGCAGGCGACGCGAGCGGCGTAGTCGATCGCGTAAAGGGCGTCTCGCCCACCCTTCTCCTCGATGGCTTCGCCGCGCGGGTACGACCAGACGATGAGCGGCATTCCAAAACGTTCTGCTTCCTCTCGGACAGCCGCCAGCTGCGCCAGGTCTTCGCCCTGCATCGGCGAACCAACATAGAGGGTGTAGCCGATAGCGTCGGCCCCCAGCCTCACAGCATCCTCCACCGAAGCGGTCAGCGGTGAAAAAGCCAGGTCGTCACTGGGAATCGTCGTTTTGCCGTTGATTTTTAAGACCAGTGGCACCCGGCCCGCATATTTACGCATGTATTTCTGGGCCAACCCGATATGCACCGCGATTCCGGAAAAGCCTCCTTCAGCCGCCAGATGAAATTGAAATTCTGGGTCGGCGCTGTCGGGATTTGGAAAGAAATCGACCGGTCCATGCTCCAAACCTTGGTCTATCGGCAAAAGCAGCAGCGTCCCATTGGCGGGACCATGCTCGAATAAGAGTCGATGTAGCCGAACCATTTTTCCTTGGTTTAAGTCGAGTTCTCCGAGCCTCGTAGCCGGGCCTGTTTTTGACATAAGATCACCTCATATAATATTCTGTGCTTTTTGTTCCTATTACGGTGTCGATTAAACTCCCGGAGCAAGAGAGTTTGTGTCTATCGCCTACCAACTATAACGACAAGTGATTATTTGTCCAATTAGGGAATACACTAGAATAGTGGCCGAACAGAACGCGGGCGATGAAGATACGCGTTCGTTTATTTTTGGGTCTAAAAACACCGCTGAAGAGAATCGGGGGTTCTCATCATGGATCAAGCCTATTGTGACGCTCTGAGGTTCGCTTTCGAATACGAAAAGAAGGGCGAGAAGCACTATCGGGAGGCTGCCAGAGCAGCCAAAGACCGGTTCGCCAAGAAGGCATTGACCTTCCTGGCCGACGAAGAGGTCGAACACATCCGCAAGATCGATGAGTTCAACCGGCACCTCTTGGGAGAAAGCGAATTCGATTTGGAAGCTGAGTGCACCCTGGCGTTGTCGGACCGGGTGGAGAGATTCCTCGAGGAGTCGCGGCACGCGGGACATATCGGCCGGGAGCGGGACATGACCGAAGTCGACGTGTACGACCTGGCCATGAAAACTGAGAAAGAGGGCTTCGAGATGTATTCTAGTGTCGAGAACAGCAGTGAAGACACTCGACTCGTGCGATTCTTTGGTTTCCTCGCTCAAGAGGAGCAAGGTCACTACAAGCTATTGGCGGCGTCGAAAAAATACCTGGAAGACCCGTCATATTACTTTGAGGAAGGCGGGGGCTGGCTCTTCGGCTAGAACGCGGCCTAAGACCCCGTTCGCGGCGTCATCCTCGGCCTCGCTCGGTTGCGTACCAACACGTACGCGCCCTCGACTCGGCCTTCGTCTTCCTTGCGCTCGGGGTCTTAGGCCGCGTTCTCTTAATTTGACGGTCGTGGACTTCCCGACATCTAGCGAGCGGCGTAGTGGACTACTCGCCCGGCGGTCTTGCCGGCGTTGACGACACAATCATTGAAACTGACGCCCCGATAGGCGTTCCCGGTAATGAAGAGGCCTGGGTGACGATCGACACCGGCCTCGATCCGGGCCAACCGCTCCCCATGTCCCACCATATATTGAGGTATCGCCTTTTCGTGACGGATGATCCGCGTGAACTCGGGGTCCTTGGTTATGCCCATCATCGCCCGCAACTCTCTCTGGACAACATCGAGCGTTTCCCGATCGCCGTAGGACGCGGCTTCCGGGTTGAGGGCCCCGCCGACCATGACCCGCAGGGCAACATTCCCCTCAGGAGCCTGGTCTGCGAAGATACTGGTGTTCCAGAGGCATCCCAAGATGTCACGCTTCTCGCGCTTCGGGACGACAAAACCGAACCCGTCAAGATCATGTTCGAATCCAACGGCCGGGTAACCGAGGACCACCACATTGACAGGGACATACGGGATATTGCCGATGTCTTTGGCGAGTTCTTCGTCGAAGTCGCGTAGGACCGCTGCCGTCGCATAGGCGGGAGACGCGAAAACGACCGCATCCACAGCCAGCTTGAAACCATCATCAAGATCTATCGTATAGCCGCCATCCTCGGCCGCCAAGCGGTGCGCACCGTTTCCGCTCTTGATCTCACCTTCGAAGCGCTCCTTGAGTGAGTCGATAACCTGATTCATGCCCCGACCAAACGTCGTCAATGTGCCGCTCGAGCCAACCATTCCTTCACTCTTGGGGCCCTGTGGTTCACTGTCCTTAGTGGCGCGCTTGGCTTTTCGCCGGCGGACCTGCGCCCTGATGAGGCTGCCGTCCCCCTCTTTTTCGAGCTCGATCATGACCGGGAACGCGCTCTCTATGCTCAACTTCTCCGAGTCACCGGCAAAAACGCCGACGACCATCGCTGCAATCAACTTATCAGCCACTTCGTCACCAAGGTGGCGCCGGGCGAATTCCGCGATCGACTCATCGACACCACCGGGCGCCGGTCTTGTCCGCAATTCGCGCAGTATCCGAAGTTTTGCGCCCCAGCTAAGGAGAGAGCTTTTTAAAAAGGCGGGTGGCGAGAGCGGCACTTCCTGTAAGCTCCGGTCGACCCAGACGTACCTTTTGGCCGCGGCTTCATTGGCCCTAACGCGTAAATCCGCGAGCTCTAGGTCATTAACGACCGCGGCGACTTCGGGCTTGCTGTCAATATATCCCAGGGGACCATTCTCACAAAGCCATCCGTCGATGATGTCCGTCTTGATCTTGCCGCCAAGGCGCGCTTCCTTCTCGACAACAAATACCGTCACCTCTCGCCCGCTGACTTTTGCCTGCTCTTGTATGGAGTAGGCTGTCGCCAGGCCTGATATACCTCCGCCTATCACAGCAATCCTTATGGCCATCTCCCCCTTCGACCAGCTCCTGGCTCAGTCTTTTAGAATTTCAGTTTCAACAATGCCCGCCAGCGCCCGGATGAATGTCGGTGCGCTATTTAGAGCCGGTGCTCGCTCATACTTTTGCACACCCCAGACCCTGGCCAACTCAGCGTACATTATATCAAGCTCGTAGAGTGTTTCGATATGGTCGCTGACAAAGCTGACCGGCACGATTAACATGTTTTTAACGCCGGCCTTGCCCAGTTCCGCGATCTGTTCGTCCGTTTGTGGCTCGAGCCACTCTACCGGGCCGCTGCGACTCTGGTAAGTGAGCAGCCAGTCAAGCGGACCGGTCTTTTTAATGACCCCATCGATCGTTACTCTGAGTTGATCGGGATATGGGTCCCCATCATCGACGAACTCTTTTGGCAGGCTGTGGGCACTGAAAATAACTTTTAGATCGCGTCGCTCCTCTTCGGTGAAGGCCTTCAGTCCGGCTTCTACCGTTTCCGCTAAAGCCTCGATATATATAGGATCGTCGTACCACTCGTCGATGATCGCGACGGACAGCGGCTCGCCAATGGATTCAACGGCTTTTTTGAAGTCCCTGGCACAGGCGCCAGAGGTGGCCCTGGAGTAGTGGGGAAAGAGGCTTAGGCCCACGATCTGATGATAGCCGGCGGCCACAGCATCGGCAACGGCGTCCCGGATGAATGGATGCCAGTAGTTCATGCCCACATACGCGCGGCAGTCATAGCCCGCTTCAGCGAGCGTCATCGCCGTCTCCTCCGCCTGCTCACGGGTGAGACGCACTATCGGCGAACCGCCGCCGATCATTTCATAACGGGCCGCCACCTTCTTGGAGCGCGTCCTGGCGATCAGGCGGGCCAAGAGTGGTTGCGCCGGCAGTTTGATTATCTGACGATCCGAAAATAGGTTGACCAAGAACGGCCTAATCGCCTCAAGCGAGTCGGGTCCGCCCAAGTTCATCAATATGAGCGCAAACGGCTTCTTGGGATCTATACTGGTACCGCCTACCACTCCCTTTAAAACTTGAAGTTCATCGCGGCGCTGATCCGATGGACCGAGTCCACCAGGGCCTTGGCATGCTCGACTGGTGTCGATGGCAGGATACCGTGACCGAGATTGAATATGTGCCCCCTGGTCCCGGCCCGCTCTAGGATATCGCGCGCCCGCTCCTCAATCTTTTCCGGCGGCAGGAACAATGCACAGGGGTCGAGATTGCCTTGGACCGCCTGATCGTCGCCGACTAGGCTGCGGGCCTCATCTATCTCAATGCGCCAATCAACGCCGATGACGTCGCTGCCGGCAGAAGCGACTAGAGGCAAGAGAGCCGGATTCCCCTGAACGAAGTGGATAATCGAGATATCGACGTCATTGATGGCCTCGATGACTTTTTGACTGTACGGAAGGGCGAACTCTTTATAGTCGCGTGGCGAGAGTATACCGCCCCAGCTGTCGAAGAGCTGCAGTGCTAAAGCGCCGGCCTTTTTCTGAGCTTGGAGATATAGAATGAGGGTGTCGGAGACCTTCTCCATTAACGCATGCCAGACCTTTGGCTCCTGGAACATGAGCGACTTCAGCTTTAGAAAGTTCGATGAACTACCACCCTCAATCATATAGCTGGCCATCGTAAACGGTGCTCCCGAAAAACCGATCAGCGGTACCCGTCCGTCGAGTTCATTAGCGAGAATACGGATGGTCTCAAGGACAAACGGCATGTCCTCCTCGGGGTCCGGATTCTTTAGTCTTTCCACGTCGGCCTGATTGCCGATGGTGAACTCGAGCTTGGGGCCCGGGTCAAAATCTAGCGGCATTCCCATTGCCTCGACCGGAATGAGGATGTCTGAAAAAAGTATCGCCGCGTCGACTCCGAGTATGTTTAGCGGTTGCATGGTGACTTCGGCCGCCAGCTCCGGCGTCTTACACAGCTCCAGGAAGGAGACTTTCTCCCTGATTGCCCGATACTCGGGCAGATAGCGCCCGGCCTGCCTCATGATCCATATTGGGGTAGCATCGGTCTCTTCGCCTCGGCAGGCGCGGATAAAACGGTAATCTAGCGGTGAAGCTTTAGGCACTCTCGACTCCTTCTCTCTTCCTCATTTTGAACGGCACATAATTACAGAATGGCTCCTCGGCCAGATAATCACCGTAAACGGCGTCGGCCCGCGCGCGGCATCCGCCGCAGACGCTGATATATTCACATTCGCCGCAGCGCCCCTTGTAACTCTTGAAGTCACGTAGCGAGCGGAAGAGCTCCGAGTTTTCCCATATCTCCTTGAACGACTGCTCCTTGACGTTGCCCGCGCTCTTCGGAAAGTAGCTGCACGGCTGAACATCCCCATTTTGGGTGATCAAAGCAATGACTTGGGCGGCAATACACCCTTTCGAGCCTCCGGTTGAAAAGGACAGGCTCCGTCGCTCGTAATCGGCCCCCTCCTCTTTGGTTTTCTGGAGGGTTACCCGATAGTAATGGGGCGCGCAGGTCGGGCGCATCAACATCTCCGGTTCCTCAAGTTCTTGGTGGAAGTGCCATTCAAGTATCTCTTCATAGTCCTCGGCGGAGATCAGCTCGTTCATGATCTCTTCACCGCGGCCGGTAGGCACTATCATGAACATATACCAAGCGGTGGCGCCAACCTCTTTAGCCAAGCTGTAGACATTCGGAATGTCTTCTTGATTCCTCTTGGTGAAGCTCGAGTTGATCAGAAACGGGATGCCGTGCTTTTTAAGATAATCGATCCCGCGCAGCGTCCCCGCGAAAGCCCCCTTCTGGCTCCGGAAGTTGTCATGTATCTCGGCGGTCGCACCGTCGAGACTGAGCGATACCATCCGAATACCGCTCTCCTTTATTTGCTCGCAAACTTTATCATTGATGAGCGTGCCGTTCGTAGCCATACACATCCTCAGCCCCTTCTCGGTGCCATAAGCAGCGATCTCAAAGATGTCCTTGCGCATCAGCGGCTCGCCCCCCGAGAGAACGATGACGGGCTTTGCGTAGCCGGCAATGTCATCGATGAGCGCTTTCGCCTCGGCTGTATCGAAATCGCCCTCACCAGCCTCCATACTGGCATCGCAACGACAGTGGACACAGTTCAAGTTGCAGCGCCCAGTCGTCTCCCAGGCGATCCATTTAGGGACAAATAGTTCGTTTTCGGCCATAAGATCCTCCGATAATGCCTGGATATAATAAAAAAGTGACTCGCCTCAGGGGCGGCCACTCTCCCTCACGTGATCAGCCCGAATATTTTATCATATTGTGGGTGGTGCGAAAAACAGGATACGCCACTCCTGGTTTTTTCCGAGCATCGACATCAGTTTCTCGTGCCTTTATGTTTTGATTTGCTTTTGGTTTACACAAAGCCCACTACCCGATCAGATCGTCGGCGACATGATAGCGCGGATCCTCCAGCACATTCACTTCGATCATACCCTTGGCTTTGCTCAATAGGTCGCGGCAGTCGGGGCTGAGATGACGCAAATGCAGACGCTTACCTGCTTTTTCATACCGGGAAGCCAGTGCGTCGATAGCTTCTAGTGCTGAATGATCAACGACCCTGGCGCGGCGAAATTCAACCACTACCTCGCCCGGATCATCGTGAGGAGTGAATAGGGTCTGGAACTCGGCCACCGAGGCGAAGAAAAGAGAACCTTCAAGCTCGTAAACCTTCCAGCCGTTTTCGTCTTTATATGTGGTCACGTTGATATGTTTTGCGTGCTCCCAGGCAAACACGAGAGCGGCGATAATGACGCCGAGTATGACGGCTATCGCTAAATCCGTGAAGACCGTGACGATCGTTACCGTAACCACTATGAACGCATCAGACCGGGGGATCTTATTCAACGCCTGCAGGCTGCCCCACTCAAAGGTCTTTTCGGCCACGACGAACATTACTCCGATCAAGGCGGCCAGCGGAATGCGTTCGATTAGCGACGACCCGAAGAGCATGAAGGAGAGAAGAAAAAGCGCCGTCGTTATGCCGGAGAGCCGCTTAAGTGCCCCGCTGTTCACATTGATCATGCTCTGCCCGATCATGGCGCAACCGCCCATGCCGCCAAAAAACCCGGTCACGACATTGGCAACACCCTGCGCCATGGACTCGCGATTCGGGCGGCCGCGCGTGTCGGTCATCGTGTCTACCAAATTAAGCGTCAGCAGCGATTCGATAAGTCCGACGGCCGCAAGTATTAGCGAGTAAGGAAAGACTATTTTCAACGTCTCCAGGTTGAGCGGCACATTCGGGAGGTGAAAAACCGGCAGGCCGCCGGCGATAGAGCCAAGGTCGCCAACGGCTTTGGTATCGATACCCAGCATCACTACCAATCCGGAAACGACAACAATGCCGACGAGTGTGGCCGGCACAGCCTTGGTTAGCTTCGGCAGCAAGTAAATGATGGCGACGGTCAGAGCGATCAATCCGGCCATGGCATAGAGCGCCGGACTCGCCATCCACACATGAGCGCCTCCCGGACCAGTCACCTTGAAGTGCTCGAACTGGGCCAGGAAGATCACTATAGCCAGGCCGTTCACAAATCCGAGCATAACCGAGTGCGGGACCATGCGAATAAACTTGCCCAGCCTCGCCAGGGCAAAGACGATCTGCAATAGACCCATCAATACGACGGCGACGAACAAGTACTCCACTCCGTGCGAGACGACCAGCGATACCGAGACCACCGCCAGTGCGCCGGTCGCTCCGGATATCATGCCCGGACGGCCGCCGAAGATGGAGGTGATCAGGGCGACGATGAAGGCTGCGTACAGACCGACTAATGGGGCGACCTGGGCCACCAAGGCGAAGGCGATGGCTTCCGGCACCATGGCCAGGGCCACAGTTAGCCCGCTTAATAAATTCGTTTTAACTTCTTGTGCGCTCAGAGCGGTCAAGCTACTTCTCCATTCTTTGAATATCAACCCGCAAAACACAAACAGCCCCGACCTTCTGGAAAAAGGTCGAAGCTGTTTACAACTTACCGTTTCCTAACGAGCTAGATGTTTATACCTTAAAGGGACTGGCAGGTCAACAGGTGAGAGTCATTGTTTCCGGGAAATTTAGCCCGAATAGAGCTCTTTGAGTTCATTCAAGACGGTCCAACCGACGTTATCCGGCTGGTTCTCCATCGCGTCCATGACCGCCTTCCCTATCGGCCGTCCCAGCGGCGGTGGATTGTGGATGAGTCCTTTGATCGTGAACGGATTCAAGGCCAGTGGATTGAAGTCGGGACTGAGGTAGCCCTTGGAGATAGCGTAGTCAGCCAGTTTAGTCTTGGGCTGGACCGCTAAAAAGATGATGAACGGCCTAACTTGACCCGGCTTGAAGATAGATGCGATCTTCTCTACCGTCTCGATGGTCTCCAGTATTGTTTCCGGCGTCTCACCCGGCGCGTTCAGGGACAGGTCAAGATTGATCAGCCCTTCGTAACCGGCGTCGACAAGAAATCGGCAAGAACGATAGAAGTTGTCCAAGCGCATCCCGATCTTCAAACCCTTGATGATCTCCGGCGAACCTGAGGTTATTGACAGTCGCAGGTGCCGAAGGCCCGACTCGACCATTTTGTGCGTCAAAGAGGGCGTGAAGTTGTCGATGCGCAGATAAGAAGCCCATTGAATATCGAGACGGCGGTCGATGATGCCGGCCAACGTCGACTCGACGATCGGCAGCGAGTGTTTCGAGGGGTAGAATTGGGAATCACAGAACCAGAGCTTACGGACATCGTATCGCTTGACCAGGCTTTCTATCTCGTCGACCACTACTTCCGGCTGCCGATAGCGAACCTTGTAGCCGTCAATGTATCCGTAGGCGCAGAACATACACTTGTAGGGACAACCCCGCTTAGTGAGAACGCTCACCTCGTACCAGTCGCGGAATTTGTCCTGCATGTAGTAGCTGAAATCCGGGAAGATCGACTCGATGTAATCGAAATCGACCGGAGTCGATTCATTCCAAAGATCGAAGTACTCCTTCTTCTCGCCGAAGACTAACTTTCCATCTCGTTTAATAGCGGTCCGCTCGTCACTCAGATCTTCGCCGTCTATCAGCTTTACCAGCGCACTCTCTCCCTCGCTCGCCACAGCGATCATTCCCTCCGGACCCCGCTCGGTAATGCGGTCCAGGAAAAGACCGAAAGCCGGCCCGCCGGCGACTATCTGCTTATCCGGGAAATGGCGCTTGACCGCATGAAATAGTGACAGGTTCTTCTTGATGCGGCTGTTATAGGCCATGACCCTTTGGAGACCTTTGACAGCGGCGCCTGCCTTCTTCGCCATGTTCGAGGAATGATAGAAGGTGAATGCCTGACTTAAAGAGTCATCGTCTTCGTTTGGACTGAAGGGCTGGAGATTTCGCCAAGAGAAGGCGACGGCATCGGGGTTGCGCTTCTCTATCTCTTCCAAGAGCGCGGCCACCTCTTCCCTCTCGGGCACGCGGGCCATGTCCAAAACCCATTGGTCCACATGGGGCCGTTTCTTATGCACGTAGTCAGCTAGATAGACAACGCTGGCCGGATAGATCTCAGGACACTTAAGTCTAACGTAGAGGATCGAACCGAGCCGTTTTCCCACTTCACTCCAACTCTGATAAAATAGCGCGATACACGAGGTAGCCCTTGAATCCGCTGATTATAACATGACAAAATCCAGATATCTG
>SDBV01007565.1_pt1 | contig 14834 bp, 13 predicted proteins | sample 2277081 | NCBI WGS metagenome assembly SDBV01 (sample SAMN10402039, study PRJNA504765) | marine sediment metagenome | isolation source: marine sediment core GS10_PC15, 223 cmbsf | place: Arctic Ocean: Southern Knipovich Ridge | collected 2010
CGAAATCCCGGCAAAATCCGCTTTTCGTGTAATCGATGCCGCCGGTCAATACGTCACTCCAGGCCTCATCGACATGCACGCTCATGTCTACAAAGATGTGACATACTGGGGTGTTGACGCCGACGCAATCGGGTCCCAAACCGGCGTAACAACATGGGCCGACGCGGGGTCGGCAGGGGCAATAACACTCGGTGGTTTTCGTGAGCATGTAATAGTACCATCCAGAATGAAAATTTTTGCTTTTGTAAACATTACCTGTATCGGTCTTGTTGCCCAGGATTACGAGCTTGCCGTTGGCGAGTACTGCAATGTTGAGATCCTCAAACGAGTGGTAAATCTTAACCGCGATATCGTGGCCGGTATCAAACTGCGCGCCGGGCGCAGCGGCGGCTCTATGGACCTTGAGCCTTATCACCGCACTCGAAAAGCCGCCGACGATCTGGAACTCCCGATCATGGTCCACCTTTCGACCGCGCCTCCGGGCCTCGAAACAGTGCTTGGTTTTCTGAAACCCGGCGATATTGTAACCCACTGTTTTACCGGCCAAAACATGGGGCTTGTCGATAAAAAAGGAAAAATTCTGGACATTGCAAAAAAAGTCTGGGACGAAGGGCTGATTATGGATCTTGGGCACGGCGCAGGGTCGTTCTCCTTTGATGTTTCTGAATCACTCGTGAACCAGGGATACTGGCCGGATGTTATTTCTACTGATCTTCACTGGATGAGCATATTCGGTCCGAATCTCATGGACCCGCTCAAGGGAAGCGCCTTCGGCGACCTCTCCGAAAGTTCTGACGTCCGCAGCATGATAGTCCAGATAAAAGGCGACGGTAAGCCGGTTTTTAACCTGCTGACATGCATGGACAAGATGCTTTTTCTCGGGATGCCGCTCCCGGATCTAATAAAGGCAACAACGAGTCGGCCCGCAGAGATATTAGGATTGAAAGGGGAAACCGGGACACTGAAGCCCGGCGCCCTCGCAGATATTGCTACATTTGTGATCGATAAAGGCAACTTTGAACTTCAGGATATTCATGGAAACAAGCGGTTGGGTAAAAAGAGGGTCCGAAACATTATGACTATCAACGAAGGGAGAATATTAAAACCTCTCGAGATACCGGACCCGCCGCCCTGGGTGGAAATAGTAGGGTAATGGCGGAAACAAAATTGTATATCTCCTGAAATAAACAGCTTTTATCTGACGATGCACGTCTCCGGATGCCGGGTATGATTACATATGACCCATTAGTAAAAGGAAATGAGAAATGCGAACACCTGTTTTATTTGCGGAAAAACTGAGCGCGCCCGAAGGGCCCGTAGTAGCTCCAAACGGATGGATGCTCAATGTCTGCAGTTTAACCCTGAAAGATCGGGACTGGCCGAGGTTGGGCGGCGACATCACAGCAACCCACCTTTCAAGACCCATGGTCACTCACACAGTCTTTAACACTTCAACCGAAAAAATCGAAGGGATCCCGGCAGCATTAGCTTTCGGTCCGGATGGATGCCTCTACGTAACAGATGAAGGCCGCAGGTCGATAGTACGCGTCACACCCGAAGGGGAGAAATCCGATTTCATTTATCAGTACCGTGGCAAACAGATCAACGGTCCCAATGATTTATGTTTCGATCAGGACGGCAACCTTTTTTTCACCGACCCCTGGGGCAGTTCACTGAAAAAACCGATAGGGTCTGTTTACGGATACGAATGGTCCACCGGTTCGCTGTACCAGATCCATACCGGTCTGGCTTTCCCGAACGGTATCCTTGTCAGGGACGGCCGTGTATACGCTGCCGAAACTTTGACCAACAAGATCTGGGCATACGACATTGTGGGTCCGGGCAAGGCCCGGAATCCAGTCGAGTTCTGCAGGCTTCCGGACCTAAAGGTCAAGAACCTGACAGGTCCTGACGGGATGGCATTCGACGAGGAAGGTAACATATACGTTGCAACCTATGGGGTTGGCTTTGTTTATGTTTTCGACAGGGCAGGAAAACTTATAGAGGGTATCCCGACCGGCGGTACCAGGCCGACAAATGTCTGTTTCGGTGGTCCGGATTTCGACACTTTATTTGTTACTATTGACGATCCTGGTACAATTGTGACCATAAAAGTTGACGTTCCGGGTTACCGGCTGCCTTTTTGCCCTTCATCAAGTGCCGACCACCCCTGGTCAAAAATGCTTCCGGAACCTCCACAGGATTAATTTCTATGATGTGAGATAACAATGCAGGTTATTTTTTTAAGGGAATTCCAATGAAAAAAAATAACAATAAAGTGGCAGTTATTACCGGCGGTGGAACCGGGATCGGTGCCGCCACCGCAAAAGAGCTCGCAGGTACCGGTGTGAGCGTGGTTGTGGTTGGCCGCCGCCCCAAACCTCTTGAAGAGGTTGTATCCCTGATAACCAGTGCGGGCGGTGAAGCGGTTGCGCATCCGGCAGACATCTCGGACTTTTCCGCGATGGAAGGGCTCGTAAAAAAAACGGTGGACCGGTTCGGGCATATCGATCTGCTTGTACCAAACGCGGCTGTTCACGATGCCTCGAGCATCGACGGCGGCGACCCGGAATGGTGGCGTACAGTTATCACGATCAATGTCGCAGGTTATCTCAACACGGTCAGGGCTTTCCTGCCCCAGATGTACATCCAGGGAGAGGGACATATTATCACCGTCTCTTCGCTTTCCGGCAGAATAACTTATGTCGGAGAGCCTGTTTATATAACCAGCAAACACGCCCAGGTTGCATTCACGGAATGTTTACGTAAAGAGGCCACGCCGAGAGGCATAAAGGTGACAATCATTGAACCCGGAATGGTTGAGACGCCGTTTATTGACAATCCGGTTGCAGCTGAGCTGAAAAAAACTGTGCTTCCTCTCGATCCTGAAGATGTTGCCCGCTCGATCCGTTTCGCTTTCGAGCAGCCGGACAATAGCACGATCTGCGAGATCTCATTAAGGCCGAAAAAACAGCTTTTGTAATATTGATCAAAAAACGGAAAGTATAATGAAAATTACAAAGAAAAAATTATCTTCTTTTGCATCTCCTTATTCTATTTGTTCTGCAAATGTAAAAGGGGAAACAGTTCTTTTTGCGGGATCCGAAGTAATAAATGGTGAATTAATCGTCTGTTCCGGAAAAGAACTGACACCGCGAACACTCGCGAAAGGTCCCGGTGGATATATGGGATTAATTCCCCTGGAATCATTCGATTTCCCTGCCATTGCAGTTGCCGAAGGGCTTCACACCAATTTTCAATCTGTGAACGCAGGCATTTCGATCTATTCCGCCGGGAAGGATGCACGCAATCTATGGAATAGACACCGTATCGCGGACTTAGCGTATATTCATAGAATCGCGCTCGTTTCAGCAAACGGGAAAAAAACCATAATAGCTGCGTCACTTTGCGGCAGGAAAGAAGGCCCGGACGATTGGTCATCCCCGGGTGCGGTTTACGCTGTTCAAATACAAAGGGGCGAGCACGTAACTAAGCATAAAAAAAACCTGCTTTTGAACGGAATAACAAGGAATCATGGTATGTACGTGCAGAGGAAACGTGGTCAGGAAATTGTATTTATAAGCGGAGATGAGGGTGTTTTTGAAATACATGTACCCCGTGCTGAGAAGGAATGGATCATTGACAAAATCATAGAACAGCCGGTGAGCGAGCTTGCCTTAATGGATTTTGATGAAGACGGTAAAGATGAGATCGTTACAATACAGCCATTTCATGGCGACAAAGCATGTATTTATAAAAATATGGCTGGAAAGTGGGAAACCGTTTGTGAGCTAAAAACGGAGTTCGGCCACGGGATCTGGGCCGGCCGCATAGGCGGAAAGAACGCTTTCATTCTCGGATCAAGAGCCCGAAAGAGGGATTTATGCCTCTATACAATAGAAGACACAAGATCGTGGAACTTGAAAAAAACAATCATAGAAGCGGGAACGGGAACTGCTCAAATCGATGTCCTAAAATTCAATGGTCGTGATTTGATCGCTGCCACCAACGGTTATATTGATGAAGTCGCTGTATATGAGGTGACAAATTAGATCACCTGAATTCCAGGTCCAATATACTGATCAAATATGATCCTTTGCAGTACAGCAATTTAACAAATTATTCAAGAGAGACAAGAATTTTAACGTTCTCCTCCTTGTGCCGGATAAGAGCTTTAAAACCCTCTTCGACTATGTCATCAAGGGAAATCTTCCTGGTGATCAGGATGTCACCGTTGAACTTTCCTTCCGCCATCATGTTGACAGCATCATCGAACACACCGTAACCGCCCATGCTGCCCATTAAGGTCTTCTCCCCGTAAACCAGATCGGTGTAGTCCAGAACTGCCGGGCGCTCAAAGACGCCCATAACAACGATACGGCCGGTCCGCTGTGCTATTCGCCCCGCGAGTATACCGGTTTTGTCCAGACCGGCACATTCAACAACCACATCGACACCTTCGCGACCGGTGAGCCTTTTTATCTCGCTGACTGGGTCCTGTTTCAAAGGATCGATTACAGCAAAAGCTCCGCACTTCTCGGCCAATTCCTGACGTTTGGCAGCAGGTTCCACGGATATGACCTTTTTTACACCCGCTATCCGGGCAGCCTGGAGGGCCATAAGGCCGACAGGGCCCGCACCAATGATAGCTGCAGTTTCCTCCGGTTTTGCCTTCAGCTTTTTAACTGCCCTTACAGTCGCGGCAAAAGGTTCAACTAAGGCCCCGACATCATAGGTGACTTCCCGGGGCAGGATGTAACACATGTATTCGTACACATTCACATATCTGGAAAATCCTCCGCCGTGCCAGGAAATACCGAGAAACGCCACCCTGGGGCAAAGACCCATAAGACCGGATTTGCACCACTCACATTCCATACAGCCGATGATAGGGCAGAGAGCCACCCTGTCTCCGACTTTCAATCGTTTAACGTCCGGCCCGATCTCAACGATCCTGCCTGACATCTCATGACCAAGTATGACCGGAGACCGGGCACCTGTCAATGGATGCGGGTTGCTGTCGGGTATATAAATCGGGCCTCCCAGATACTCATGAAGGTCCGTTCCGCATATACCGCATCGGGCAACTTCGATCTTTACCTGACTCTTCGGCGGCGCCGGCGGCTCGGGGACATCCTCTACACGCACATCCTTCTGTTTATGCCATACAGCTGCTTTCATCCGCTTCCTTCCTGTATTATTCAGTACAAATCAAATTTTGATTTCAACATTTCCAATTTCATATACCCCGTTCTATTCTTCATATATATATTCCATGGCGGTAGCCGGATCAGGTTCAGGGCTTTCTCTTGCGAACTGCACCGCATCGACTATTTCACGCATTGAAACCGCATCAAAATGAGAATAAAGTCCTTTCTATTTTTTGTCAAGAGCATCTTTTAATTATTATTTAAAAAAGATTTAACAGATATCTATACCGTGGAGACCAGCTGCTCGAAATTATGGGAACAATATAGCGGCACCATAAATGAAAAAGCTTACCGTGGCAATGCTCAGTAAAGTAATGAGAGGAGCAGCCAATAGACGAAATAAAGCGGATAGGATCACATCAAAGAGTCTGTAGTTCAGCCGGACTTTTGCCATATTTGCCCCGAGAGTAATGAGTGCTACAGGTACAAGAGCGGAAGAGATCCTCTCTATGGATATAAAAAGAGGCTGCCAGACAGGAATTTGGAAACATCTCAACGTAAATGCAAGGGCAACAGCATAGAACATCGGATAACGCAGCATTCTCCGTAATGACCCCTGAAAATCAACCTGACCTTTCGATACCAGGAATATACCCAGGGTCATATTAATAATATTGGGAGAATAATATCAGAGAAGATTGAATATTCCTGGGCCATTGATTCCCCTTCTATGTAATTTAAATGAATTGAACGTTCCCAAAAACCAATTGGAGAAGCGCGGCAGAAGATAAACCATCTCACACCTCACTTCTCCAATTTTCATAAGCACTTTATTGCTTCAGGCATATAAAGCCCTGTTCTATCTTGACGCCTTGACTTCCTCCCACAGAGTTACCCAGTCCCCCATGGTAGCATATTTACCTTCCTCAAGAGGGATAGGACCATTGAGTATATTATCGGAAAAGAATTTCGGCAGGTTGTCATACGGGAAGTAGCTGTACAGCACTTTGCTCAGCTTCGGCGGAGCGTCGACCGTTACAGCCCCCATGTACATATCGGCGAGTTCCAACTGTGTTTCCACGGAAAGCATCTGATCTATCAGGGCGTAAGCTGCGTCGAGATTCGGGGCGCTCTTGGGTATCCCGTAGCTGTCCAGGAAAATCAGTGTTCCTTCTTTAGGGATACAGCCCCTTATATCGTATCCTTCCGCTTTTGCCTCGTCGGCTATCATTATGTTCGCGCTGAACCACCCGTCAGTTTCTCCGGATATAAGCATTGATTTTGCCTCGCCAAAGGAGGAAACGATAGCCCGGGCTCCTCTTTTCATATCCAAAAGCAGGTCCCTGACCTCGTCAAACTCTGCCGGAGTTAAAAGGCTCGGGTCGCCTTGTTTGCCGATAGCCCTTGCCGCCTGTGTTATCTGACCGAGCGCGTCGTCAAGCATTATGTACCTGCCCTGCCACTCGGGTTTCAGCACATCCCACCATGAATCTATGCAGTCGACCCTGTCCGCTGAATAGACAAAATCATTTTTTCCGAAAGCTGTCGGGACGCCCCATATTTTTCCCTGATAATTAAAGTCCTTGTAGGCTTTTAATATCTCAGGGTGAACATTCTTGTAGTTCGGTATTCTGCTTGTGTCTATCACCTGCAGAAGGTCGTTCACCACAAGCTGCTCCACATTGGCCTGGTTCGGTGTTATTATATCATACTCGGCGCCTGCCTTCAGTTTGGCGAATATTTCATCGTTGCTGCTTATATAGGTCATAGAGATATTTACACCGTACTTTTTACTAAACTCCGCAAAAGTTTTCGGGTAATCATAACCTTCCCAGCCGAGCATTCTGATGTCCCCGCTGATCTCACCCGCTACTTTCTCCTTTTTCTCAGCGAACGCGCTGATGGCTACTACAAACACCAGCAGGCAGAAAAAACAGGTTGCGATAATCAAAATCTTTTTGTTCTTCATAATTCACTCTCCCTTTGTTTTTTATTTATTTTTTAAAAGCTCGAATCAGCTATCATAATATGATTATTTCAAATTTTTGGGGAACGTTCAATTTAACTAATCGTGCAAACATATCACCTCCTTTCTTATTGGATTATATGAACATTCAGCCTCCAGTTTATCACCCCCTTTTTCATTCAATTTTTTCTTAATCTTAACTTCGCGAATCTGTTGGCTACTATAATCAATGTCATGGATATGATTAACACCATGGTCGCGATCGCGTTTATCACTGGAGAAACGCCTCGGCGCAGCATCCCCCATATCACTATCGGGAGGGTGTTCTGCTTTCCAACAATAAAAAAAGTGACCAGAAACTCATCAAAAGACAGGGCGAAAGTGAGCATCGCCGCTCCGATTATGGAAGGCCTGATAAGTGGAAACGTTATGTATCTGAAGGTCTGCGCCCTAGTCGCGCCAAGATCCATAGCAGCATCTTCAATGGAGAGATCAAACCCCTCGAGCCTGGAATTCAATATAAGTATCACAAAGGGTGTGCAGAAAAGAACGTGGCTTATCATCACTGTTAAAAGCGACCTCGTAAACCCAATAGATGAAAAAAAAGATAGAAGGGCAACTCCCAGTACAATAGGAGGCAGGGTTATCGGGACAAGCACGGAAAATGTCACGAATTTCTTAAACTTGAAATTGTACCTGGTCAAAGCGATCGAAGCAAGGCTTCCGATAATAACCGACACGGCCGCTACAACGATACCCACGTAAATGCTGTTTTTCAGCGCTGATATAAATTTATAATCGGTTAAAACTTTTTTATACCATTTTATTGTGAGACCTGCCATCGGGAACATGGCTGCAGATTTAGCGTTAAATGAAAAAAGCAGTATTATCACTATAGGCAGCATAAGATAAACTATGACAAAAATGTTGATGATGTCAATAACGCTGAATTTAAACATTTTTACGTTCTTTATTTTTTTCTTGCTCACGGAAAAAATCACCTCCTCAGCTTCAGCAGCCTGGTCAGCCATATCACAAGGTTTATAAGAAAGATCAACAGAAAAATGGTAAAATATGCAAGCGCGGAACCGAACGGCCAGTTGTAGGTCAAACCGAACTGGTCCTGTACTATCCTCCCGATCATCAGACCTCTTGTCCCCCCTACCATCTGCGGCGTAACGTAATCACCCGCTGCAAGCACAAAGCTGAAAATAAAACCTGTGATAACACCGGGCATGCTGAGGGGAAGCGTTACTTTATAAAAAGCCTTGTGCATTCCCGCGCCCAGGTCTCTCGCGGCTTCGATACAGTCCACATCCACATTTTGCAGAGAGGAGTATATCGGAAGAATCGTAAAAGGTATAAAAATAAAAACAAGGGTTATGATCACGGCAGTGGGGCTGTAAAGAAGAAATGTAAGCGGCTCCTTTATCAAACCCAGGTGCTTTAAAATCTGATTGATAAGACCGTTGTAACCCAGGATGGTTTTCCACGCGTAAACCCGCACCAGGTAACTGCTGAAAAGCGAGATCAGGATAAGGTACAGAACAAAGTCCTGGAGTTTTTTATATTTAAACGTCAGCGAATACGCCATCGGATAGCTCAGCCCCACACATATTATGGAGGTGATAAACCCAATTCGGATCGATTTCAATATTATTGAAGGGTAGAGCGGTCTCGAGAATATGTACAGATAGTTGTACAAGGTAAAAGTCGGAACGAGGCCTGTCGACGTAGTCCGCCAGAAACTATATATGAACAGTATAAAGAGGGGTGCAAAGAAAAATATAGTGAAATATGTAAAAAGTGGAGAAAGCAGATATATGTGTCTTTTACTTTTCTGCATTAACGATGTCCGTTCCTTTTTAAAAATATCTTCTATTATTCCAAAAATACATTTACATCGGTCCTTTTAAATCCCAGAGTGATTGTGTCGCCGATATTATTCTGTCCCGTTTGGGACGCTTCATCTTCTTCTTTCACATTTTCTTCCACCAGCATCTCGATTTTATTCGATAATTTTACATAATATTTAACCAGGGAACCAAAAAACACAATATCTTCACACTGCCCTTCAACCATATTATCATATGTCCTGTTCTCTTCTTCCCCGATTTTCTTGACTTTTTCAAGCCTTATTGCCAGAAAGACCCTGTCTCCCTTTTTTACATCAACGGTACGATTGACCTTGAACCGCATCCCGTCAACATCAATCGATAAATGGTCTTTTTCAACTCCGTCAACTACCCCTTCATAGATATTGCTCTCCCCGATGAACGAAGCCGAAAACTTGGAATTGGGGTGACTGTATATTCTTTTGGGAGCGTCCGCCTGTATTATTTTTCCCGATCTCATCAATACGATCCTGTCCGACATTACGAGGGCTTCTTCCTGATCGTGAGTGACATAAATAAATGTTATTCTGAGCTTTTCCTGTATGTTTTTAAGCTCGATCTGCATCTGCTTTCTGATCTTCAAGTCCAGCGCTCCCAGAGGTTCATCGAGAAGCAGGACCTTCGGCTCATTGATCAGGGCGCGTGCAAGGGCTATTCTCTGACACTGCCCGCCTGAAAGCTGTTCCGGTTTTCTGGACTCGAATCCCTCGAGCTGCACCAGCTCGAGCATTTTACTTACTTTACCTTCGATTTCCTCCCTGGGCCTTTTTTTTAAAAACTGGCTGAAAGCGATATTTTCGTAAACTGTCATGTGAGGAAAAAGAGCGTATCTTTGGAACACCATGTTCATCGGTCTTTTATTCGGAGGCATGTCAAGGATGTTTGTCCCGTTGATCAGGACCTCACCGGAATCGGGAACCTCAAAACCGGCCACAATTCTCAACAGTGTAGTTTTCCCGCAGCCGCTTGGTCCGAGCAGGGAAATGAACTCCCCGTCTTCAATATCAAGGCTGAAATCTTCTACGGCGATCACATTCCCGAATGTTTTACTGATACCTTTCAACCAAAGAGCGCTTTTCGGAGCCATTTTATCTCTCTTAAATACAATATATTGGAATCATTAATTACAATTGTTTCCTTGTGAGTACCGGAATCAGGCAGTCATTCTGTTCTTGAACCAGATCAAAGACCTTTTTGTAATATTGATTATTTAGTATATACTTTTAATAAAATGCTGTCAATAGCCGAACTTTATGAGAATAAACAGCGAGAGTTTTTTTGTCTAACATTGATTTATTAAATCACAGCATGGGTTCAACCGGTCTCTATTTTCCTGCCAGTCTCCTGGTAAGATTTACAGCCCGCAGCGCATCCGGCGCCTTCCAGCATCATCGTGACCAGGTTCTTTCCTATATCGTGTACATCCCCTTCTATGGTGGCCATAACGAACTTTCCGGCTGCTGAACGTTCTGTTTTTGAAAGCATAGGTTTCAATAAACCCATCGCTGATTTCATCGCTGTCGCCGACATTATTACTTCGGGTAAATACATTTCGTAAACCCTGAATCTTTGCCCCACAACATCCATCCCCGCTATTAGGCCGTTCTTTAAAATATCTTCAGGCTCTTTCCCGCGGTCCGGATATTTCTGTGTTAAACTCTTTGCCTCTTCTTCATCACAGCGGATAATTGATTCCGGCAATTCATCAAACATAGATACTCCTCAATGTTTTTAATAATTTTATCTTAAGCACATAAAAGTGCACAGTGAATGCCTTGATCTATGCACAATTTGCCCGCCGGTTAGAACGATCATTTTCCTCTATTAAACTTGAAAGAATCTTCGAGCTTTTTGTCTTTTTTTGCTCTTTTATATATTCTATCGAGCTCCTTTCCTGCCTCATCATCTATCCGGTATTCATGTTCCTTTATCTTCTTTTTCACCAATTCGGTCGTATACTGCCATGCAGATTTAGATCCCATTTCCTGCCACTGCCCCAGATTCGAATGATTAAAAAGCCCAGGCTCCCAGCACTCCTTTCTGAAATTCTCGAACGTGCTCTTTCGCCCGATAAAACTCTGCCCTGGCCCGACTTCCGCTATTTCATCCAGCATAAGCCTCCTGTCGTTAAATTCCTCTTTCTTTAAAATATTCTTAATATACTCGATAATTTCATAATTGATGACCAGCATTTCCGCGGAATATATTTCTCCGCAGGACAAAAGCCCGCCTGTCCTGAAAGCCCTGGCGCCGGCCAAACCCGCGATCAGTGTGTGCACACCGTTCTCGAACGAGGCCTGGGCGTCAGGCTCTTTTGCCGCTGTGTTCAAAGACTTGGCTATCACGGGAATGTTGTAGTAATCACAAAGCGATATCTTGTGCAGCGTCGCACGGGTATATTCCGCGGACCCGTATACAAACGTGGAGAATTTCATGTCAAATGGGTCTGCTTCAAAAGCGTCATCCGGCGCGATATAATTATTGCCCTTTGTGTTTATCAGATTGAGCATCGTCAATCCCGCCATATGCTCAAACATGCTCTGAAGCAGCGTTGAAAGCATTGTGATAGGCGCGCTCACTCCCGCTACCGGCATGGTCGAGACCCACATCGGGACACCTTTGTCCAGCAGGTGGTAAGCAACCTTTAACCCGTTTTTATCAAATGACCGGGGGCTTATCATCCATATCCCGAAAGTAAACCTCTTGCCTGCCGCCCGGGCCATTTCATACAAATAGTCGGCGCATTCCGGTGTCGGCTTATCCATGTGCTCATAAATATCGTTGCACCTGAACCTTGAATATTCATAAGAAATCTTGTGCATCGACAGGATCTGTAAATAGATCGGCACGTCAAGGGGGACGACAGGGGCAGAGCCTACAGCATCGAGCGCATCCCCCAGTATTGTTAGATCGATCAGATCTTTTGTTGTCGGCGCTCTCAATTTGCGGGTGTCCAGATCATAATAGGATGTCTGATGGGCGCCCGCGTCAATGATCCAAGCGTCCTTTCCATAATCAGGTAAATCGTAATACGCATCCTCCAAAGCCTTCAGTACCAGATCGCACCTGAACTTCACCAAGTTTTTTTCGATTTCAACCCCTTCATAATCTGAAAGTAGATTGACGATACCTTCATGGGGTATATTGACACCGACATTTTCCACGAGATATAAAGCTTTTTCGTTCATTATGTCGATCTGATCTTTATCCAGGCCGCCGTATAGCGTAAAATCTTTGATAAACATTTTATTCTCCGCGAATAGATTTTCCGTCACTTCTTACGCTAGACTCTTCGCTTTTCAACTGTGACCCCACCACCACGCACCGGGCCGATCAATATTTTCGTGTAGAGATCCTATCATGTTCTAAATTTAAAAGAATCTTCAAGTTGTTTATCATTTTTTGCCATTTCGTAAATCTTATCAAGCTCCTTTTTAACATCCCCGTCTATCCTGTATTCATGTTCCTTTATCTTCTTTTTTACAATTTCATTTGCGCACTGCCAGAGGGTTTTTGATCCCATTTCTCTCCACTGCCCGAGATTTGAATGATTAAAAAGCCCAGGTTCCCAGTATTCGTCTCTAAATCTTTCAAAAGTACTTTTCCTTCCGATAAAACTTTGGCCCGGCCCGACCTCTGTTATTTCGCCAACCATAAGGTTCTCTTCACTGAACTCCTCTTTCTTTAAAATGCTTTTTATATATTCAACGATCTCGCAAACTATTACGAGCATTTCAGCAGAGTACAATTCCCCGTGGTTCAATAATCCTCCGCACCGAAAGGCCCTCGCACCGGACAAAGCTGCAAGGAGTGTGTGAGAACCGATCTCAAAAGCAGCCTGAGCATCGGGTTCTTTTGCGGCTGTTAAAAGCGTTTTTGCCATCAGCGGTATATTATAGTGATTGCAGAGAGAAATCCTGTTCAATGTAACACGGGCATATTCGGCTGACCCGTAAACAAATGTTGAGTACTTCATGTCAAAAGGGTCGGCTTCAAACGCGTCATTCGGGGAAATATAATTAAGAGATTTTGTATTTACCAGATTCAGCATGGTCAAACCCGCGAAATGCTCAAACATGCTCTGCAGCAAAGCCGACTGAAGAGTGATCGGGGCACTGACCCCGGCCACCGGCATGGTCGACACCCACATGGGTATACCTTTATCCAGAAGTCGGTACATGACCTCCAGGTTTTTCTTATCAAAGGCCCGGGGGCTTATCATCCATACCCCGAAAGAAAACCACTTTCCGGCAGCCCGTGCCATCTCGTGTATGTAGTTCGAGCATTCAGTGGTTGATTTATCCATAATATCGTATATATCGTTGCACTTGTACCTGGAGTATTCATAGGAGATCTTGTGCATCAATATTTCATGCAGGTGGATCGGCACATCCAGGGGCTTAACAGGAGCCGCGCCAACAGTGTCCAACGCATCACAGAGTTTGGTGAGTTCAATCAGATCGGCCGCCGCCGGGTCGCGAATCTTTTTCGTATCAAGATCGTAATATTTTGTCTGATTCACACCCGAGGAAATGACCCAATTGCTGCCGTTTTTCGCGTAGTCGGGCAGAATATATTCAGACTTTTTTATCGCTTCCATCACCAGATCATTTTTAAACCTGACATTATTTTTTTCAACTGCCACACCGTTGTAATTTGAAAGCAGATCCAAAACACCTTTGTGCGGAATATTGATGCCAATGTTTTCTACCAGGTAAAGGGCTTTTTCGTTCATCACGCCGATCTGGTCTTTACTAAGGCCGCCCCGCAGCGTAAAATCTTTGATAAACATCTTGTTCTCCTGCAACAGGTATCTTTTCAACCCTGCCTCGCGCTCTTTTATTACCCTCCGTGATCTCCCATGCGGGTAAACTTTAAATTACATCATACATAATCGTTTAAAATTACACTATGGGTGTTTTTTTGTCTATCATGGATTTGTTAAATAATTGTACTATATTATCCAACTATACGTATTTACAGGTATTTTGTGACAAATGGATTTCATGGTTATTCACCGATGACTTTAAAGCGGTATTCATTCGGGGAGAGTTTTGTAAGCCTCTTGAAAATACGATCAAAATAACTGTGGTTCTTGAACCCGGTCTCGTAAGCTATTTCAATGATATTCATGTCGCCTCTTAATAGGAGTTCTTTTGCCCTGTCAATTCTTAAACTGAAAACATAGTCCGTTAAGGTGTACCCGGTTACCTTTTTAAAAAACTTGCAGAAATAAGACGTGCTCATGCATGCTAAATGTGCTATTGAATCCAAGGCAATTTTTTCACAATAATTCTCTTTTAAATGGGAAAAAACGTTTTTCAATCTTTCAATATCGTGATGTTTCTTACTATATATAAATAGATCGGAGGAGAATTTTCTAAAATACCTGACAATAAGCAGCAGTATTTCCGTTAAATAGTTTTTAACAGCCAGCTGATAAAAATCTTTTTTTTCCTGCTTTTCAAAATATATTTTTCTCACCAGGTCCAGCACTGTGTCAGAATAAAAATCTTCTGCCGGTATCCTGTTTGTAAATTCAGAGCTGTGATCAAAAAACGGCCGCAGATATTCAAAATCATAGCTGTTCTGACCAATACTGTATACAAACTTTGGCAGAAAGTACAAATCTATACTTTTAAACGAACCATTGTTGTTTGCTTCAAGCCGATGAAATTCTGAATTGCCTATTATAAAAATGTCCCCATCATTTGCCTCATATTTTTTATTTTCCACATAAACAGAGCCTCCCCCGTTGTAAATGTATATAATCTCAAAAAAATCATGATAGCTTGGTGTTAATATGTAGTCAAATGAATAGGC
>SDBV01007566.1_pt1 | contig 14834 bp, 13 predicted proteins | sample 2277081 | NCBI WGS metagenome assembly SDBV01 (sample SAMN10402039, study PRJNA504765) | marine sediment metagenome | isolation source: marine sediment core GS10_PC15, 223 cmbsf | place: Arctic Ocean: Southern Knipovich Ridge | collected 2010
AAATAAAATTGTACATAGAATATTTGCTGTTGTTAACAGAAGAACTCCATATGTTCCACTTTATCAACATGCAGCATAAATTTTAGTGAATTTATTTGGTTTTACCTTAGAATACAGGCAGGCGGGACACCACATCACTTTGAATCTACATTTACTCACCAGGGACTTGAGCAAACTTCATCATTCTGTAATAAAGTGTGGCACGACTGCGCAGAATCCGGTTTGAGCTTCGCTCAAGTTGAGGAAGTAACTAGTTCAAAAAGTATTTTTAGTAACAAACTTTTAAGTAAAATACCGAAATCCGTGCGGTGGGTCGTCCACGGTCGGCGTGAACACATTGAGGCCATGCGGGTCGGCCGGCCTTTAAAAATGTCGTTTTTGCACTGAACTCAGCGTACTCAAAGGGGTTAAGACATTTTTATGCAGGGAGAGGTTGCGCGTTTAGCGCGGAAAGGGGTTTTCGACCGTGGTGCCTTTTTCTTCCTGCCTGCGCAGGCAGGTTGCTTCTTTTCTTTTGGGCATACAAAAGAAAATGAAGAAGGAACATTTAGAAGAAGGGTGACTTGTATAATGATGTTCCTCCATATCGAAGCACATTGATTGGATGGTCAAACGTTTTGAATGGTAATTTTCTAAGCTGGTATTCTTATCTATTGTTTTGAATAATGGTTTGTATTTATATTTTCCAATCAGATAGTTATTGTAAGCCTTCGGTCTGGTGTTTCAGCTAAAACAAATAATAATAATTAATGGTTAATTCTAAAAAGTTATAATATCCTTTTTAAAATATTACCAATTGAACATACACATATATAGATTTGAGCAGTTTTTACATTATGAGTATTGTCGTTGAAAATTTAACTAAGGTTTTCGGGTCTCAGAAAGCCGTTGATGAAGTATCGTTTGAAGCTTCAGATGGTGAGATACTTGGATTCCTGGGACCCAATGGGGCAGGAAAATCTACAACAATGAAAATTATAACCTGCTTTCTGCCTCCTACCTCGGGGTCAGTTCTGGTTAATGGATTGGATGTAAGCCAAAAAGAAAAAGAGATAAAAAAAATCACCGGATACCTGCCTGAAAACAATCCCTTGTACCTGGATCTTTATGTTCATGAGTACCTTCGGTTCATTGGAAAAATAAATAATATTAAGGGAAAAAATCTTACGAGCCGGGTGCATGAGATTATTGATTTATGTGGCCTTGGAAAAGAACAAAACAAGCTAATAAGCGCATTATCAAAAGGATACCGGCAACGTGTTGGATTAGCACAGGCACTATTGCATGATCCGGATGTGCTTGTACTCGATGAACCAACTGCCGGCCTTGACCCTAATCAGATCGCGGAAGTGCGGAAGTTGATCAAGCAAATCAGCGCTACCAAAACTGTAATTCTATCTACACACATCATGCAGGAAGTAAACGCAATCTGCGATCGCGTGATCATTATCAATGATGGAATAATTGTGGCCAACAGTACAGTTAGTGAATTGCAAAACACTGTAAGTTCCGGGGTTACTATTCAAATCCAGGTATCCGGCGAACTCAACCGCCAACTGTTAGATGAAATACCAGGTGTTACATCAGTTTCCAGTCTGGAGGGGTTCCGGTGGAAAATCACAAGTATGGATGATATTCGACCGGAGGTAACGCGCATAGTGGCTGGAGAAAAACTTGATCTTCTCGAATTGAAAGCTATTGAAAACTCAATGGAGGATATATTTATGAAATTGACTGGAGGGAAGGTATAATGGTTCAGATATTTGTAAAAGAATTTAATGGCTATCTTAACTCCCTGATTGCCTACATTGTAATTAGCGTATTTCTTACCGGGGTGGGGTTACTTATCTGGGTGTTCCCCGAGTCCAATGTACTGGATTATGGTTACGCCGATCTTTCTACTTTATTCACGTTGGGGCCGTACGTAATGATGTTTCTGATCCCCGCCATTACCATGAAAATGTTTGCAGAGGAAATTCGATCAGGAACATTTGAGTTGTTGGTTACACTACCGGTATCGGATTGGGATATAATTTTAGGCAAATATTTCGCCAGTGTAATGCTGGTTGTTATTGCAATTTTGCCAACCACTGTGTACTATTTTAGTATCTCTCAGCTTGGAAATCCGCCGGGAAATCTTGATACGCCTGGTATTGTGGGCTCCTATGTAGGGTTGATTTTGTTAGGGGCAGTTTTTACTGCCGTGGGGCTTCTTGCCTCATCACTTACCCAAAATCAGGTCGTGTCATTTATTTTGGCTGCTTTCCTGAGCTTTTTTCTTTATTCAGGGTTCAATAGCATTGCCGGGTTGTGGGATTGGGATGCCCGTGCCTTGTTTATTGACCAGCTTGGCATCTTGTACCATTACAATACGTTAAGCAAGGGGCTGATTGACTCAAGGGATGTGATTTATTTTCTTTCGGTATCCGGTCTTCTGCTTATGGTCACTAAGCTTATAATGAGTAGTAGAAAATGGTAATCCTGGAATCAAAGTGGCTGGAATCGGTTTTGAAGCTTGCAATAGGGTTCACCATTATTATTTTGATAAATATATTTTCAGCAAAGCATTTCATTCGTTTTGACCTGACCGAGGAAAAAAGGTTTAGCATCTCCGAACCAACCAAACTATTGCTCGAAACCCTTGATGACGATGTGTATATAGAAGTGTACCTGGAAGGTGATTTACCTTCCGGATTTCGAAGATTACGAAATTCAATTGAAGAAACTCTGGAAGAATTCAGGATCTATTCCGGCAATCGGGTGCATTATACTTTCATTAATCCGGATGCGGCCGGGAGTGCCCGGTCAAGAAATGAATTTATGATGGATATTGCCCAAAGGGGTATCCAGCCAACAGACGTATTTTTAAACGAAAATGGTCAAAGAATTCAAAAGAGGATACTTCCCGGCGCCCTGGTAAGTTATGGCTCAAGGGAAAAAGGTGTATTACTGTTTAAGGGCAACAAACGTGCTCCTGCAGAGGTCAGGTTGAATCAATCGGCTGAAGGGGTGGAATATGAATTGGCAAAAACCATTAAAACATTGACCAAAGAGGAGCCGGAAACAATTGGGTTTACACAGGGACATAGCGAACTGACAGGGGAAGATATTGTAGGGTTCAGGACAACATTACAGGAGGATTATATCGTCAGGGATGTTGTTCTGGATATAGACGAACTGGAAAGTGTGGACCTGCTTATCATTGCCAAACCCCAAAAAGTATTCGGGGCAAAAGAACGGTTGGCCCTGGATCAATACATTATGGAAGGAGGGAAGGTAATATTTTTGATTGATGCATTGATAGCGGGTGTTGACAGCACCTCAATTTCATTACCATACAACCTCGAACTTGATGATATGCTATATCGGTACGGCCTGCGGATCAACAAAAATCTAATAATTGATATGTTGGCTGCATCCGCTCCGGTAGTGGTGGGAAATATGGGAGACCAACCTCAGATCCAGTTATTACCCTGGCCATTTTATCCGCTGATTAATACGTATGGCGGGCATCCGATAGTTCGTAACCTGGATGCTATTAAAATGACATTTGTAAGTTCCATTGATACTGTACAGTCAAACGGAGTAATTAAAACTCCAATATTGTTATCATCCATAAATTCAAAAGCTATTGCTGCGCCCATCATGATAGACCTGGATGAACTTAAAAAACCGCAGGATCCATCTGTATTTAACGAAGCAAATATACCGGTAGGTTTTTTACTGGAAGGAACATTTACATCAGCTTTTAAAAACCGGCCTTTGCCCAGAGGAGTGAATTTAACATTGAAGAACAAAAGTGTTCCAACCAAAATTATTGTTATTGGAGACGGAGACATTATCCGGAATGAATATAATCCACAAAATGGCCGGCCTGTTCCACTGGGTTTTGATGTTTATAGCGGGATTACCTATGCCAATGAGGATTTTATGATGAATGCCATCGCATACTTACTGGATGATAGTGGATTGATATTATCAAGAAATAAAGAAATTATACTTAGGCCGTTGAGAAAACAGAAGATTGCATCAGAAAGGATGAAGTGGCAACTAATCAATATGGTTCTGCCGATTGTATTCATACTGATGTTTGGATTGTTGTGGCACTTTATCCGGGTTAGAAAATATACGTCCAATTGAATCAGCGAAAGAAAAATATACAACTACTGATAGTGTGGACAGTCCTTGTGACTCTTACCACGTTGGTATATTTTACAGGATTAGTGTCAAATCATGTCAGTTTCGATAAAAAGAAATTTACCCTTGATGAGAATACAATAATTACCAGCGTATATATTGCCGGTGAGGGTATTGATAACAAACTTGAATACGTGGATGGACTTTGGGAAATTAATTCCAGGTATGCAATTGATAATGGAATGCGTGATGTATTTTTTGCTGTTCTTTCACAAGTGGAAATCAGGCGCCCGGTTCCCTTAACACAAAAGGATAGTATTGCCGATGCACTTAAGGCAAACGGGCTGAAAGTAACAATACAGAACAACAGCGAACTTGTTAAGGCTTATTTTGTTGGCGGGGATGAGGAAAGATTTATTACATACTTTATAATGGATGGAGATGATGATCCTTACATCATGCAAATTCCAGGCTACTTGTCCTTCATCGCGGGAATCTATGATGCATCCGAAAACGATTGGCGCGATCGATTCATATGGCCTGTCGACTGGTCGCGCTTAAAAGCATTAAAAGTCGTTTATGAAAATGGGGCAAAGAAAGATCTTGATTTTAAATACCGGGATAATTTCATTGCAGTGGTGGGGGTAAATACAATGGATACGTCAGCGGTTATGGATTATCTCCAGGGTGTTGCAAACCTTCAGGCCTACTCTTTCCTTGAACAGGAAAACAAATACAGCGAATGGGCTGTTCCGGAAAATAAAATGATCCGGATCGAAATTGAGCAGATTGCCAACAACAATTATAAATTGGACTTGTATCGGATTCCTGATGATGAAAATTTTTATCTTGGTATTTTAAATGGAACTGAAGGGATGTTGTTTCAACGGCCGGATATTGACATCCTGATGAAAATAAAGGAGGATTTTATCCTTCGTGAATAATCAGGGAAGTAAGAAGTACAAACAATCCCCTTGACATCATTTTGTTTGTTGAAATTATTTATATTTTTACCCAATTATTGAGTGAAATTGCTAGCAATCAAATAAAGACCATTTCTACATGAAGTTTATTGTTAATTCTACTGCATTATTAAAGCAGATCTCGGCCATCAACGGTGTTATCACTACCAATCCTGTGGTGCCTATCCTGGAGAATTTTCTATTCGAGATAAGTGACGGGACGCTTACCGTAACAGCTTCCGATCTTCAAACATCTATGATCACTGAATTGCCTGTAGAATCCAAAGAATCGGGAAGTATTGCCTTGCCGGCAAAAATTCTTTTGGACACTCTTAAAAATCTACCCGAGCAACCGGTTACTTTTTCTATTAATGAGAAGACTTACAGCATTGAAATATCTTCAGATAATGGCCGTTATAAATTAGCAGGTGAAAATGCAACAGATTTCCCGAAAGTACCTGGTGTATCAAATGATTTCTCAATAGAAATATCCAGCCATGTACTGGGTACAGCTGTTAGCAATACAATATTTGCTACAAGTAATGATGAATTACGTCCTGCCATGACAGGAGTGTACGTAAACCTGAATGAGACAAATACAACATTTGTGGCTACCGACAGTCACAGATTGATCCGATATCGCCGGGTAGATGTAACATCGGATAATGGTACTTCTATCATTATTCCCAGGAAAGCCCTGAATTTACTTAAATCTACATTACCTGCGGATGACACCAATGTTTCCGTTGAATTTAACGTATCCAATATTTTTTTCAGGTTTGATAACATACGTTTGATCTGTCGTTTGATCGATGAACGTTTTCCTGATTATGAAAATGTGATTCCCGTGGACAATGATATTAAAATGACTATTAACAGGGAAGAGTTGCTCTCTTCTCTGAGGAGGATTGCCATTTACGCAAACAAAACTACCCACCAGGTGAGGCTGAAGATTACAGGTAGCGAATTGCAGGTATCTGCTGAAGACCTTGACTTTTCTAATGAAGCCAATGAACGGCTATCGTGCGAGCATGAAGGAGATGATATTGAAATCGGGTTCAATGCGCGTTTTCTTATTGAAATGCTCAGCCACCTTGAGTCTGATGAAATTGAAATGCAGCTTTCAGCTCCCAACCGTGCCGGTTTGATCATCCCGAAAGATAAGGAAGATGAAGAAGACCTGCTGATGCTGGTGATGCCGGTGATGTTGAATAACTACACATAGCAATCTCCCGATTGGACTTACCTAAGTCCTTATTAATTACCAGACTCGCGCGCATCTGAAATGCGTGTGGGTTTATTTAATTATAGTGCGGCAATCTCAATTTCTGATATGGTATAGAGATCAATATTTCTACTCAATTTATTTTCCAAATTCCCGGCAGGTTTCATTTTGTAGATCTCAGGCAACGATATCCGTTTAATAAGATCTTCGGAAACAAGATTTTCCTTTCTTAATACGCTACATTGCTTTTCGATCATTCCTGTCGTATATAATATATCCCCAAGAAATGTAATTTGACTCTTCACATCCCCAATCTCCCCGACGATCACCTTGCCACAATGATAACCCGCGGAAAAAGTTGGGAAAAATCCATATTTAGTCATATACTTTTCACGTTGTCTTTTTAACGCATTTTTTGCCAGGAAAAATGTGCGGAGACAGTTGGCATTTTCAAGCCCCTTTTTCATTTTCCATGTAATGACTACCTCATCCCCAACATACCTGTAAATAACACCATATGTACTATAAATACTTTCGGAAAGATCAAAAAAGATGTCATTTAAAAGATTGCTGACACCTACATCACCAAGTTTTTCTGCAATTGTCGTTGAGTTGTTTAAATCCATAAACATGAATATTCTTTCTTCTTCTTTTGGTTTATGATATTTACCTGTTATGAAGTTCCATAATACTCCCGGCCCCATTTTTCTGGATAATTGATGTGTAAAAATAATCGCGCTAGTGAGTAAAAGTGTATAAAGGATTATGATGTGAAAGTCCTCCTCGAAGAGAAAATGATTGAATTCTTCACTTTGAATATAATCAAGGAAACTTGTATTGCTTTCAATACTGCGCGTAAAAGCTATAACTAACGGTATCAGGAAACCAAAAAAAAGTATATAGGAGAAGGACTTGTAAACCAGTTTTTTAATAAAACCAATCTTCTTGTTGAGTGGATTCGAAATGTAAAGTTCAAACACTGCAATGAAGGTGCTTCCCAAAAGGCCAATTGTAATGCCATTGATCAGGGCAAACGGATCCCCGATTTCCTTACTTAAAACAGGATATAAAAAACCGCCAATGATCCCGAAGCCTATGATTATTACGGACCTTTTTCTTTTTCTATCCTGGTAAGCTAATTTTTTCATCATTTAATTATGACTAACTCCTTTTCAGTGATTGTAAAAAGTTCGACAGTGGTTTCTTTTCCTTTTAGGGAAATTGCTCCAACTGTTTTGGTTTCATATATTTTAGGCATGTCCATACGTAAAACAAGATGTGCTGAAGCCAGAAGTTCACTGTTAATTTTATAACAGTAATCCAGAATTCTTGAAGTAGTATTCATAACATCGCCTTGAAAAACAATTTGTGTTTTAATATCACCTATTTCAGCTCTAACCAGTTTTCCACAATGCAGACTAGCCTTGATTCTAGGGAACAAACCATATTCAATGAAATATTTTTCCTTTAATTCTTCAAGCTGGTCCTGGATATGAAAGAAGGCACGTGTACAATTTCCATCTCTTAACCCCTTGTTCATTGCCCATGTAACAACTACAAGATCTTCCACATACTCGTAGATAATACCCTGGTGCATCACAATTGATTCTGTAATATCATAGAAAAAGTCATTGAGAAAATTATGGAAAACCATAGGGCTAAGCTTTTCTGAAATTTGTTTTGAATTTTCAATATTCATAAACATGATGATCCGCTCCTGGATAACAGGTTTGAAATATGTACCGGTAATATGGCTAACCAACATTCCCTGTCCCATTTTTCTGCTCAGCATTCTGGTAAGATTAATAGAAAAGGCAAAAGTGAGTGCATAAACAATTAATACAGGAAAATCTTCTTTGAATATATAATTCTGAAATTCTGTAGATGTTAATGTCTGAAAGTAGGTAAGGCCATATCTTATCATCCTCGAAATTACCATCACATTGAATAAAATGAGGGTAACCAGAAACAGGTAGAGTAATGTACGAATCGTAAGCAAAGTAAGAAATTTGATTTTTCTTACACCTCCGGTGAATATCCACAATTCAAGGATGGCAATAACCACTGCAACGAGAAAACCACCAACAGTGGCAGAAATGAAAGGGTGTAATTTCTCAAAACCATCAGTAAAAAGGACATATAAATAACCTAGCAGTAATCCGGCAATTATTAATGTCAGGGCCTGTTTGAGCTTCCTTTTTTGGTTGATCGATAGTTTCAAAACACCATACCTGATGCTTGGTGCTGATCAATATAGGGGAATTTTTTAAGAATAAAAATAATAAATCGTCTTCCATCCAACATTCAAAGGCCAAAATGAAGGAGGGGGTAGCATGTTAGTTCAATACCGGAAGCGGTTATAGGTGATATTCTATTGGAGTGAGGGCACAAATGATTTACTCGTTTCGTTCAATGGATGCCCCCAGTGCATTCAATCGTCCATCAATATTTTGATACCCGCGATCTATTTGCTCCGAGTTGTAAATAATACTTTCTCCATCAGCAGAAAGCGCTGCTATCAATAAAGAAATTCCTGCCCGGATGTCAGGGGATGTCATTTTAATGCCATGCAGCATTTGTTTCCTGTCCAGACCGATTACCGTAGCCCGGTGAGGATCACACAAAATGATCTGGGCGCCCATATCAATCAACTTATCCACAAAGAATAATCTGCTTTCGAACATTTTTTGATGGATAAGTACAGTTCCTTTGGCTTGTGTAGCGGTCACGAGTACCACACTCAGCAGATCGGGAGTAAAGCCGGGCCAGGGTGCATCAGATATAGTCATAATAGCGCCATCGATGAATGTCTCTATTTCATAGTGGTCCTGTGAGGGAACAATTATGTCGTCGTTATTAAATTCGAGTTTTATTCCCATCCGTTGAAAAACCATAGGGATTAGCCCCAGGTGCTCTTTTCCAACATTTTTTATTGTAAGTGAAGATTGGGTCATCGCTGCCAGGCCAACGAAACTCCCTATTTCGATCATATCCGGTAAAATACGATGTTCGGTACCGTGCATACTTTCCACGCCGTCAATTGTTAACAGGTTGGAACCAATGCCACTTATTTTAGCCCCCATGGCAACAAGCATCCTGCATAATTGTTGGAGATATGGTTCACAGGCGGCATTGTATATAGTGGTAATGCCTTTCGCCATCACTCCAGCCATCACAATGTTGGCCGTACCGGTGACGGAAGCTTCATCCAGAAGCATGTAGGTGCCTTTCAGTTGGGAAGCATCAATTTGGTAAGTGCCCGATTTTGCATCATATGTAAAGCGGGCACCTAGTTTTTCGAAGCCCAGGAAATGCGTGTCCAGCCGCCGGCGGCCAATTTTGTCGCCGCCAGGCTTGGGAATAGTTCCCTTTCCAAATCTTGCCAGCAAGGGTCCCATAATCATAATAGATCCACGGAGCGCGGATGCTTTATGATTAAATTTGGCAGATCTTAAAAAGTCCAGATCAATATTCCTGGCAACAAACCGGTAGGTGCCGGAAGCTGTATTTTCCACTTCCACACCAAGATCCTTTAGCAAATCAATAAGATTGTTAACATCCCTTATGTCAGGAATGTTATGTATTGTGACCGGTTCATTTGTGAGTAAACAGGCACATATTACCTGTAATGCTTCATTTTTTGCCCCCTGGGGAGTAATTTCCCCCGACAGGGTTTTACCTCCGCTTACAACAAAGGAGGCCATTTAGTTCCTTCTTCTTCGGTTTTGTCTGCCGTTGTTTTTACCCTGTCCGCGGCCGGATCTGCGTCCACCGGTACTTCTGCTTTTACCTTTATCCCTGTCCCTGTCCCTGTCCCTGTCCCTGTCCTTGTATAATACTTCGAATAGGTTAGAGCTGTCATATTTTTTCAGGTCTATTGTTAACTTGCCCTTTGAAAGTTTTTCAATGTTTCTCAGGATCACGGGATCGTCAACATTTTCTTTGCTCCAGCTAGCATGAAATGTTTTCATCAACTTGCCAATATAAATAATGGCCACCTCGCGTTTTTCAGGATCTTCAATTTCTATAGTTTGATTTATCAATAATTCGATATTGCGGCCGTAATGTTTGAATGTAACCTCATAGTCGTGATAATTAATTTTCTTGGGTTTTTTTAACAGGATTTTTTCATCAGGGATTGGATAGGGAGCATCAATATCGAGGTCAAATCCTGATACAATTTGCAGATCATCCCAATATTTTTGAACGGAGTCTTCATCAATCATGCTTCCCGGAATAATTTGCCGCATAAGTTTTACCAGGGTGTGGGCGTACTTTGTTCTTTTTTCCTTGTCTTCAATATTTTTGATAAATGAAGTTAGTTTTTTAATGTTTCGTCCATACTCTTTATGTAAAAGAGGTTCTCTTTGTGTATTATAGTCCTTTACCATGTTATTGGAATTTGTAGAAATGATTATTCATGAATCTTAAGTTTTGCAAAGCTAAGTAATAATGTTTTCTCCCCAAAGTTATTAAAATTCACTTTTGCTTTTCGCCCCGCACCATATTCATCCATTGCAACTACACTTCCGAAGCCGAACTTGGGATGTTCTACTTTCATCCCTACGTTCAATTTTGAAGTATCACTGGGAATAAAATCGCTTTGTGGTGAATAGTTGGATATAGTTTTACCTTTTTTCAAATTTTGCGAATTTGCTTTTTTCATCAGGTTGCTGACAAAAGAATTGCGACCGGGTAAAATGGGGTTTGAAATACTGAATTTTTTATCAACCTGAATATATTTAGGGTCAACCTCTTCAATAAATCTACTGGGTTCACAATTTTTAAGCCTGCCAAACCGGTAGCGTGTAAGGGCATAGGACATCGAAAGCTTTTTTTTAGCACGTGTTATTGCTACATAAAACAAACGACGTTCTTCTTCAAGGTCTGCACGGCTTGCCAGCATCATTTGTGAAGGAAACAGATCTTCCTCCAGCCCGACAATGTAAACATGTTTAAATTCAAGGCCTTTGGCCATGTGGATTGTCATAAGGGTGACTTTGTCCCTGTCTTCATCATTGTCCTGATCTACACCGGTCAATAGTGCCACTTCCTGCAGGAATTCGCTGAGGCCTGTTGTCTCATTTTCAGGATTGTCAACAAACTCTTTTACGGCGTTTAGCAATTCCTGTACATTTTCATACCGGTTAAGTCCTTCAATCGTTTTATCATTGTATAACTCTTTCAGGATGCCTGATTCTTTGGCAATGATCGTAGCTGCTTCAAATGCGTCTTTTCTATTTACTTCCAATTCAAACCTTTTGATCATCGTTACAAAATTTTGCAACGTAACCGCTACTTTCCCGTGAACAAATTGCGTGATGTTTTCGAGCACTTTCCATAGTGATATACCGTGATCTTCTGCGCCAACCAAAATTTTATTAATTGTACCGGGGCCTATTCCCCGCTTAGGAAGGTTTACTATTCGCTTGAATGATTCTTCATCATTATGATTGATCGTAAGTCGAAGATAAGCAATGAGATCTTTTATTTCCCTGCGCTGATAAAAAGACAACCCGCCAACGATTTTGTATTTTATATTCACCCGTCGGAGGGCTTCCTCCATTGCTCGTGACTGGCTATTGGTCCGGTACAGGATGGCGAAATCACTGTTAGATAGCCGTTTTTGCATTTTTTCTTTGAAGATAGACAATGCTACAAGCCTGCCTTCCTCGTGATCTGAAAATGCCTTGATTAAATTGATAAGTTCCCCTTCCTCATTGGTGGTCCAAATATCTTTGCGGAGTTGTACCCTGTTTTTTGCAATCACTGAATTAGCTGCGTTCACTATGTTTTTGGTGGAGCGGTAATTTTGTTCAAGTTTTATAACCTTCAGGTCAGGGTAATCGCGCTCAAAATTTAATATGTTTTGGATATCTGCTCCCCGGAAGGCGTAAATGCTTTGGGCATCATCTCCTACTACACATATATTCTGGTGAACTGCTGAAAGTTTGCGTGTAATTAAATACTGTGCCAGGTTGGTATCCTGAAACTCGTCTACCAGTACGTAGTTGAACCTATGCTGGTATTTATTCAGGACAGCAGGATGATCCTTAAAAAGTACGTTTGTATTAAATAACAGATCATCAAAGTCCATCGCTGAAGCCCGGCGGCACCGCTCGACATAAAGTTGGTAAAGTTTCCCCGTTTCCGGTTTCCCAAAGGTTTCATCGTCTGCTTTGTAAATAGGATTGGAATTGTATTCCTCGTAAGAGACCATCCGGTTTTTAGCTCCTGAGATACGATTCAAAACAACATTCGCTTTATATACCTTATCGTCCAGATTCTGTTCTTTTACAATGGACCTGATCAATGACTTTGAATCATCGGTATCATAAATTGTGAAATTGGATGGGAATCCGATATGGTGGGCTTCCGAACGCAATATTCTTGCAAATATAGAATGGAAAGTCCCCATCCAAAGATTTCGGGCATCGGTGCCAACAACTGATTCGATTCGATTTCGCATTTCTTTGGCCGCCTTGTTTGTAAATGTGAGCGCCAGGATATTAAAAGGGTCAACAGCACCACGATGGATTAGGTAGGCAATACGGTAGGTGAGTACCCTTGTTTTACCCGATCCGGCACCTGCAATTACCATTATTGGCCCTTCGGTGTTAACTACACCATCCTTTTGGGGCTCGTTTAACGAATCAATGTATTCCATTCACTGCAAAAATCAAGATGCAATTTAAAGATTTTAGACGTGGTATTTGCTCTAGGTTGAAATACATTTTTTTGTTTAAATGAATGTGTATTGTTAAAGTATTACTTTATTTTAAGCAATATAGCAGGCTAATAATAAGATGAATATTTTTATAAATATTTTAAACAGTTACAATTTGCAACTATTTAATTAAGGCAAATAATAAACTCAGTTGATTATTAAACAGCATTATTTGCTAGTTTTGTTAAACCCTTCATGAGTAAATGATATTAGAAAAATTCAATCCTGTTATCCCTCTTGAAGAGGATGGATTTTCAATCGAACCGGCCAACGCACTTACTAAAAAGAAGTCTCAACTGATCAGGCATTATATTCAGGTTTTTGCCGGTACGATGGGAAGAAAATTTAATTATCTTGTCTTAGTTGATTTATATTCCGGCAGCGGATTAAAAAGATATAGCACTGGTGAGATAGCATCAGGGTCCCCTTTCATTGCCCTTGAAAATAGGGAGGCATTTTCAAAATACATATTTTGCGAAAAAGACAAACAGCTGTTTAATGCACTACAGATCCGCACGAACAAATTTTACAGAAAGGAAAATGTGGTAGTGTTCAATGACGAACCATACAAGTTAGTTGAAAAATTATCCTATTATATTCCTGAATCTTCCAAACGCCATCAGGTATCTACTTTGTGTCTGGTCGATCCCATTTCGATGGATATTGATTTTGAAACTATCCGGTTACTGTCTGATTTGGGAGTGAATTTTTTATTCATTTTTGGGCTACCATGGACATCGCCTGACCAATTCAAAATATGCATTGAAGATGAGCGGGAACAAATTAATTCTTTTCTGGGGAAGCCCTGGAGCAATTATGAAAACGATGTTAAGATTAACAGTAATGAGATTTTTTTTTAAAAGTATTGCAAAAATTTATCATCAAAACCTTCGCGACTTAGGGTATATGGCCCGGGAATCCTTCCACAAAATAGATACTACAGAATTCGATATTAAAAGTATATTCTCAGGATATTATTCCCATACCCGGGATTCCAATAAAATTCATTCAGAGTTTATCAGGAAGATAACTCCACAGGTAAACTTATTTGAATAGTCAACAATCGTTAATTTTACTTTATGATAGTGAATGGCAAAACGGTCATTTCTGATGACATTAAAGAGCAATCATTTGTATGCGACCTAAGTAAATGCAAGGGTGCTTGTTGTGTTGAGGGGGATTTAGGAGCGCCATTGGATAATAATGAATTGGAAATACTGGATTCAATTTATGAAAGTGTAAGACCTTATTTGTCAGAATCAGGCAGGGATGCAATAGAAGCACAGGGGAAATACATTTATGATTCTGACGGTGAATATAGTACACCTACAATCGATGGGAAGGAATGTGCTTATGCCATTCACGGAGAAAATAATATTTTGAAGTGTGGCATTGAAGCTGCCTGGATGGATGGGATGACGTCCTTCCAAAAGCCTATATCATGTCATCTTTACCCGGTGCGGGTTACAAAGTATGACGATTATGATGCGTTGAACTATGATCGGTGGCCTATTTGTAGTGATGCATGCACTTTGGGCGAGAAACTACAAGTGCCTGTGTACAAATTTGTGAAAGACGCCTTGATTAGAAAATATGGATCCGCCTGGTATGAGGATTTTTTAAAACTGGTTGAATCTTCAGTGGTACACCCTGAGAAATGACCCGGAAAATTCATAGGAATTTTCCGCCCGAAGGGCAGACGATTATCAAAATATTGATATTCAGCTATTTATTGAACTCACATAAAGATTTAATGATTAGTTTGATAGCCCAAAAGTGGGCT
>SDBV01007567.1_pt1 | contig 14833 bp, 17 predicted proteins | sample 2277081 | NCBI WGS metagenome assembly SDBV01 (sample SAMN10402039, study PRJNA504765) | marine sediment metagenome | isolation source: marine sediment core GS10_PC15, 223 cmbsf | place: Arctic Ocean: Southern Knipovich Ridge | collected 2010
TAATTCAAATCGGTAGAAAAACGATTACTCCCCTCTCATACAGCAGGCAAACTTTGCCCAAACAAGACTAATATTCAACAAAGTGTAAACTACTTTAGGGCGTCTATGAAAGATGCCAAAATACAAGCATTTTAATGGATAAAACCTTAAGATAAAACCATAACTATGTTAAAAAATTTCCCAATATATTTTTCAATATATTAAAATCATAGTTATTAAAAATTGTGAATTTTAAGAGGAAAAGGGGAAATTGAGGAAAATTAAAGAAAAAAATGGTAAGATGAAGGTAAATATTGTACCCTGGACAATAGTCTTTAAAATAATCATTAAAAATCATTATTTTTCCAAAATTATCTATTGACATTTTTCAATATATCGAATAAAATATGCCATCAATTTATCACCAAAGAGAAGACCGAGTTCAAAGTATGGAAATAGGCGAAAAAATCAAGGAACTGAGAATTCAAAACGGCTTTACGCTGGAGGAATTATCCAAACGGTCCGACGTGTCGATCAGCCTTTTGAGCATGGTCGAACGGAACATGTCGGCACCGACGGTAAGAACCCTTGATCGGATCGTTAAGGCGTTTGGAACAACGATTTCCAATTTTTATCGGGATATGGAAAATGCCCGTATAGATAAGTCATCACCTGATAAGGTGACAGTTATCCACAAGGCAGACAGGAAAAAACTGGTCCTGGGGCCTGAAAGAGCGAAGGCGTACTATGAGTTGCTGACTCCTGACTATCGTCGAAAACTGGAAATCATTTATATTCATTTCCCTGTCGGGAGAAACGAGGGAGATTTTATCAGCCACGAAGGTGAGGAGTGCGGTGTGATATTGGAAGGGAGATTAAAGGCCTATGTGGGCAATCGGACATACATCCTGGAGGAGGGGGATTGCATTTACCTGGACAGTTCCACTCCCCATCGCTGGGAAAACATAGGTGCTATCGAGGTGAGGGCCTTCTGGATCAACACTCCCGCTACCTTCTGAACACCCTTCTTAGGTTCGCCTGCTGGGTTATTGAAGAAAGGAGGTGAAAAGAATCAAATTTTTTTCAAAGTGTTTACTAAAAAAGAAGGAGAAAAAAAGGAGGCTTTTTATGAAGAGCTTTAAGTTCAAATTGCTTGCATTTATCCTTATCGGCATGTTATTAGGCGCCTATATGATATTTGCGGGAGGTGAAAAAGAGGAACCGGTAGAAGAAAAAGAAGAAACGGTCGCAGTAAAAGAGGTTGAACCGATCAAGATCGGGATCGTCTGGCCTTTAACCGGACCGATTGCTGCCGCTGGATCTTATCTCGTAGCTGGAATTGAGATAGGGAAGGATAAGATCAACTCTGAGGGAGGTATTCTGGGGCGGCCGGTCGAGTTATTTATTGAGGACGGCGCAAATGATCCGGCTCAATCCGTTAGTGCCGCTGAAAAATTGATTGCAAGAGGAGATAAGGATATTTTTATCGGCGCTTGGGGCAGTTCACCCACTCTTGCGGTCAGTGCGAGTGTCACCAAAAAGTATGGTATGATTCATGTAGCCACTACAGCCAGCTCCGGCAAGGTCACAATGCAGGAGGGTAAAAGACCCAATAAATGGTTATTTCGAATTAGCCCGACCAGCAGAATGGAGGCCGAGGGTGTTGAAAAACACCTGGTATTAAAAATGGGTTTCACTAAAGTCGCTTTCTTGCCGGTTAATAATGATTGGGGTCGGGGTGCTGCCGAAGAGTTCGGTACAGTTATCGAGAGATCGGGGGGAGAGGTTGTTGCCACGGAAGTGATAAATCAGGAGGCGACAGATTTCTTAACCCAGCTAACCAAGATCAAGAATTTGGGCGCTGATTCGATCATCATTACAACAAGTATGGCTCAAGTTTCTCTGATTTTAAAACAGTATAAACAAATGGGAATGACCCAGAAGATACTTACAACCGGAGGAGGAGTTGTGCCAGAGGGACTAGTGGAGCTTGCCGGCGCGAACGCCGCCGAAGGGGTATTTATAACGACTTTTTTCGCTCCCTGGTTCCCAGAGCTGACAAAAATACCAGAGGAGGCTAAATGGTTCGCGGATGAATATCTTAGAAGGGGAAATCCAATCAAGGGTTTTGGTGAATGTTACCGCGGCTATGACGGACTTAAGGCAATTAAGGCTGCTCTGGAAATCGCCGGTACAACGGATAAGGATAAAGTCAGAGAGGCCTTCCATAAAGTTGACACCTGGGGTTTAACGGGACACATAAAGTTTGATGAATTTGGTCAAAGCACGCCAACCGTCTACGTTATTCAGGTAAAAGATGGCAAACCCAATTTGCCTGATTTTCTAAAATAGTGAACCACAGATAATACAGGAATAAGGGCCAGTGCTATTTTTTAGCACTGGCTTGACCTGCAGATTAAATTCTATACTGTAGCCCGATCGATAATAAAGCGGTCTGTATAAATAGGAAGTTTACTAATGCTATTTCTCCAATATCTAATGAATGGCATAACTATTGGTGGAGCATATGCCTTGATAGCGATGGGGCTCACTCTCATCTTCGGTATCATGAATATTGTTAATTTTGCCCATGGTGAAATGTATATGCTGGGAGCCTATTTCCTCTTTACTTTTGCCTCAATACTGAGGATTAATTTTTACTTAAGTATGCCGATTGCCGTGGCATGTGTCATGATTATTGGATTCGTTTGTGAAAAATTTATTTTAAAGCATATAAGACGAAGATCGATAGAAACAGTTATGCTGGCTATGATTGGATTGTCTATATTTTTTCAAAATATCGCCATGCTGATTTGGTCCCCCGTGCCTGTATCAATTGAAAATCCCTTCGCAGTTGAGTCTTTTGAATTGGCAGGCATTTATTTCTTGCCCCAGAGGCTCCTGGTTATTTGTGTTGCCTTTTTAATTGTTCTGCTTACGCAATTGTTATTTAAGAAAACGAAAATGGGCAAGGCAATACGAGCTACTTTCTTAGATATTGAAGTTGCATCGCTTATGGGCATACATATAGATCGGATTTATTCCTTTACTTTTATGTTGGGAGTAGGTCTGGCGGCTGCTTCCGGAGCCCTGCTGGGGCCTATATTTACAGTACATCCTTATATTGGCAACCTGGCTAATCTGAAAGCTTTTGCCATTGTTATTATCGGAGGACTCGGAAGTTTTACCGGTGCGATAACTGCAGGCCTTCTTCTTGGCGTATTTGAGAGTTTAGGTGCTGCCTACGTTTCATCAGGGTATCAGGACGCTATAGGGTTCATCTTCTTGATTATTATTCTCATTTTTAATCCTACTGGTCTTTTCGGAAAGGTTGGACAGCGGCGATGAAGCAAAACAAAATCATTTTATTGATTTTTCTCATAAGCGCCATTCTATATCCTCTGGTGATAAAAAATCTGTATCTCATTCATATGGCTATTCTTGTAGGAATCTATATTATGGGCGCCATCAGCGTTAATTTGCTATTGGGGTATGCAGGCCAGCTTTCATTGGGACATGCTACCTTTTTTGGGCTCGGAGCCTATATTTCCGCTCTGCTCTATTTGAAGTTAGGAATGACCATGTGGATAGGAATGTTTATTGCTGCGATTGGCTCAGGCATTCTTGGATATATCGTGGGGAAGCTCTCTCTGAAACTAAGGGGAGCATACTTTGTTATCATGACAATTAGTGTAGCAGAAGTTATGAAACTTGTGGGGCTGAATTGGATAAGTCTTACGAAGGGGCCTATGGGCCTTACTGATATTGCTGCTCCGGTAATCAACCTGGGGCAAGTAGGTATTATTGATTTTAGTGAAAAAATACCATACTACTATCTTGTTTTATTCAGTGTTGTTATCTGCGCTTATCTTCAATATCGAATTATTCAATCTTCGATAGGCAGAGCATTTATCTCTATTAGAGAAAATGAAGATTTAGCAGAAACCGTGGGGATTAATTGCTATAAATATCTGGTATTAGTTGTTGTGATAAGCGCCGCAATAGCTGGATTCTCCGGATCCCTCTACGCACATTATGTCAGCTTTATTGACCCTGGGGTTTTTGCATTTTTCTTTAGCGTGAATCTGGTGATAATGGTTATCGGAGGCGGGAAAGGAACTTTAGCAGGACCCATAATCGGCGCCGTTCTGTTTACTTTTATGCCAGAGTGGTTGAGGGTGTTAGGTAATGGCAGGATGGCTGTATATGCAGTGGTTGTGCTCTTTATTGTGATCTTTATGCCCCAGGGAATTTTGTTTTATATAGTAAAATTGTTAAGATTTAAGAAAGCATTCAATGACTGAGAAAATCCTTAATATTAAAAAATTAACGGTGAAATATGGAGGACTGGTGGCTGTAGATTCGTTGGATTTCTCCGTATCAAAAAACGAAACAGTAAGCCTTATTGGTCCAAATGGAGCTGGAAAGACGACGGTTTTCAACACTATTACTGGATTTTCGAAAAGAAGTGCAGGAACGGTAGAATTTCTCGGAGAGGAGCTGAAGGACTTAAGACCCCATCAAATTGCAGAAAAAGGACTGATCAGGACATTTCAAATTACCTCGCTTTTTCCGAATCTATCCGTTATGGAAAATATTCGCAACGGCCACCACATGCAAGAAAATGTTAGGCTCTTTGATTCAATATTCAATACAAAGCGCAATCGAAGTATTGAAAGGAAAACACTGAGTAAAACGAGGGAAATTTTGAATTTCGTTGGTTTGGCGGACAAAGAAAACAGAATTGCTAAAAATCTTCCCTATGGCGAACAGAGAATTCTTGAAATAAGCATAGCCCTTGCTGCACGTCCTAAAATGCTCCTTCTCGATGAGCCTTCGGCCGGATTAAATGACGCGGAAACCCAGGAGATGATGGATTTGATAAAAAAAATGAGGGACACTGGAATAACCATACTGCTCGTGGAACATGATATGAAGCTTGTTATGGGAATATCGGATAAGATTATTGTGCTTAATTTTGGAAAAAAAATTGCAAAAGGAACCCCCGAAGAAATAAAGCGTAATCCGGATGTGATAATCGCCTATTTAGGAAAGCAAAAAGAAGATGTTACAAGTTGATAATATTGCCGCGAGCTATGGATATATTAGGGCGCTGTCAAATGTATCACTCAAGGTAGAGGAAAACCAGATTATAGCTTTGATCGGTTCCAACGGTGCAGGAAAATCAACTCTATTAAAAGCTATATCAGGGCTGTTGAAACCCACTAGAGGTAGAATAGAATATTGCGGTGAACGAATAGATGGCCTATTACCTGATAAAATTATTGCCAGAGGTATTGCCCATTGCCCGGAAGGACGGCGGGTTTTTTCAGAATTGACTGTGCGGGAAAATATAGAAATGGGGGGCTATTTAGCAAAATCAAAGAGAGTTTTAAAAGAAAGGATTGAAAAAATCTTCGTTTCTTTTCCAATCTTGAGGTCAAGACAAAAGCAAATGGCCGGCACACTTAGTGGCGGAGAACAACAACAGCTGGCAATTGCTCGATCTTTAATGTCGAATCCGAAGATGATTTTATTTGATGAGCCTTCCCTTGGCTTAGCCCCTATTCTCGTCGATCAAGTAGAAGAAATCATCATAAAATTAAAGCGTGAGGGAATTACCATTCTTCTGGTTGAACAAAATGCCAATATGGCGTTGCGGATTGCAGACTATGCTTATGTGATGGAAACAGGTGAAATTGTTCATAGGGGACTATCATCGGATTTGCGAAAAGATGAAAAAGTAGTTAAAGCTTATTTGGGAGGAGAGTAGGGATTTCATGGAATGCTTTGAAAAAGGCGTTATTTCAAATAAAGACCTGGACGGAAAGGAACTCCGTTGGGGCGACAGCGACGCCATTGTTGAGACATTAATAAAGATAGCCAATAGAGAAGGCGTTGGAGACGTTCTGGCCAATGGCGTTCGGGAGGCGGCCAAACATTTCGGCCCCGATGCTGAGGATATTGCCCTACATGTCAAGGGTATGGAACTTCCAGCCCACGAGCCAAGAGGGGAGTCAAAGATCTTAGGACTGCAATATGCCGTATCGGCAAGAGGCGCCTGCCATATGCACCCAAACTGGGCGAGCTGCTGGGACAGCGGTAACTTCGAATCAGGACTCAGGGAATTCGGGCTGCCCTGGCCTCCTGCAGACAAGTTCCTTGAGGCCGGCCATCAGAAAGCGGCAGCTTACCGGCTTCTGATTTTACAGGGATAAATAGTTGAGATTTTGGGTTGTTGTATATTCCATTCCTGGGGAGCGGCTGACGAATGCCTTACCCCGCAGCTATATGGTGAAATGTTGCGTACTCTGACAGAACTCAGCATAACCAATCAAAATTTAATGGCTGCAGCAGAGAGAAGCTGGAATATTAAAAGGTGCTTTAATATGCGGGAGGGACTAAGTAGAAAGGATGATAAACTTCCGAAACTCATGTTCCAACCGTTAGAGAATGGACCTGCAAAGGGAGAGTGCTTTAAAGACCTTGAGCGAATGCTTGACGAATATTATGAGGCATTTGGTTGGGAAAAGATAAATGGCACACCCTCGAAAGCAACCCTAAAAAAATTGGATATGGAAGATAGTGCAGAAGCTTTAGATTGAATTGTTTAGGCGGTAAATACTGTACATGCAAGTAAATGTAAAACTTTACGGCCCTTTTAGGATGATGTCAGGAAGAGGAGAAATTGCAGTGAAAGCAGATGATGATGCCATTTGCGTTAAAGACTTCCTATCACTTTTAGCAAGAAAGATACCACAGTTTAGCCGAACATTAAGCAGTACGAATGCGGAGCAGTTTTTAAAAGAGAGAATTTTACTGCTAACAAACGATATGCCCTGTAACGATGAGCTGAAATTAATTCACGATGGTGATCAAATAAAAATACTCACTATTGTATCAGGTGGATAAATAAATGGACAAACAGTACTATTGTGTGGGACGCTCGGTGCCAAAGGTAGATGCGTTGGGTAAGGTTCTGGGAAGGGCTGTGTACTCGGAGGATATACATTATAAAGATATGCTGTATGGCAGGGTGCTCAGAGCCGGAGTTCCCCATGCTTTAATAAAATCAATTGATATTAGTAAAGCAAAATCGATGCGCGGAGTAGAGTGTGTATTAACATCTAAAGATATCCCGGGACTCAATAAATACGGCATAGCCTTTGAAGATCAATACGCTCTGGCGGAGGACAAGGTGAGATATATCGGTGAACCGGTTGCCCTGGTTGCTGCAGAGTGTGATGAGATTACCAGGGACGCCGTGAAAGCGATAAAGGTTGATTATGAAATGCTGCCGGTTATCCGCAACCCCCATGAAGGTCTTGCCAGCGGAGCTGTCAGGGTCCACGAGAAAGGAAACCTGGTCCTTCACGGCAAGGTCAAAAAGGGTGATATTGCGGTAGGGTTTAAAAATGCTGATGTTATTGTAGAAAATACATTCAAGACACAGGTGATTGACCACGCTTACCTTGAAACTGAGTCCGGCGTTGGTATGATAGACCATCAGGGTAACCTTGTAATTCATTCTGCGAATCAGGGTCCCTTCCGTGATCGTAAGCAGGTATCTGTTGTTCTGGGTATGAAGGAAAATCGCATCCGTGTCATTCGTGCTACTACAGGCGGTGCTTTCGGGGGAAAGGATGACATCACGGTTGAAGTTCACATAGGTCTGCTTGTACAGGCAACAGGGCGGCCGGTGCGCCTGGTGCTTGACAGGGAGGAATCTTTTCTGTCCCAGACCAAGAGGCACGCTATAGAAATATGGACAAAGTGGGGGGCTACCGGCGGGGGTAAGCTCTGCGCGATAGAGGGAAAGGTTTACGGGGACACAGGTGCCTATGCCGGCCTGGGCCCCTTTGTCGTTAAAAAATGCGGTATCCATCTTGTGGGGCCGTATTACATTCCCAACATAAAAGTGGATTCCTACTGTGTCTATACCAACAACATAATTGCCAGCGCCATGCGTGGGTTCGGAGTGGCTCAGGCAGCCGTTGCTCATGAAGGCCAGATGGACGAGCTGGCGAAAAAGCTCGGCATAAATCCTCTTGAGTTCCGCCTGGCTAATGCTTTGGACATTGGGCTATCTACCTCCACCGGGCATGTGATGGGCGAGGGGGTGGGAATAAAGGCAACTCTTGAAAAGCTCAAGGAGGTTGTTCAAGGCGATCCGTCCCTTCACGGCTACTGGGAGGATCTATCATGAAAAAGCGTGGAATTGGAGTCGGCTGCATGTATTACGGAGTAGGGTATGGATTTTCCAGGCCTGATTTTTCAGCGGCAACTGTCGAAATATGCAGGGACGGCACGGTTATTGTCCGATCTGGAGAAGTAGACTATGGTCAGGGATCGGACACAATTTTTTGTCAGATGATAGCTGAGGAGTTTGGAATTAAGTACGATGATGTGAATATGGTTGTGGCCGATACATTTGCAACGCCGGACGCCGGTCCGACATCGGCAAGCAGGCTCACTTTTGTTACGGGAAATGTGATGGTAAAGGCCTGTCGCGCTTTGAAAAGTACCATGCAACCTGTTGCTGAAGAGATTCTTGGAAAGAAAGACATAATTTTTATCAACGGGCAGATCCGTTCAGAGGAAAAACCGGAGATTAGTATGTCTTTCAAGGAGCTTTCTACGGAGTGTCACAACAGAGGACTCAAGATGGTAGATACAGCGTGGTACAACAATACTACCAAGGATGTTGACCCGGAAACAGGACAGGGTGACGCCTATTCCACTTACGCATGGGCCAGTCAGATAGCCGAGGTGGAGGTGGACACGGACACGGGAAAGGTGAAAGTCCTGAGAATTGTGGCGGCACACGATGTGGGCAAGGCGATTAATCCTTCCAATATCGAAGGTCAGATAGAGGGCGGCATTGTCATGGGATTAGGATATGCATTGATGGAGGAGATCAGGATGGAAGACTGCTTTCTAAAGACAAATTCCCTTGGTGAGTACATGGTTCCCACAAGTTTGGACATACCCGAGATAGACAGCCATATTGTCGAAGTGCCTGATCCCCTCGGACCCTACGGGGCAAAGGGTGTGGGAGAGCCTCCTCTGATACCTACAGCTCCAGCAATTTTAAATGCGATCTGCAATGCCCTTGATATACGAATTACAGAGCTTCCTGCGAGTCTGGAAAATCTTCACCGCCTGATCAGAGAAAAGGAAAAAAGTTAACAATAATATTAGAGGGATCACATGCAAAACTTCAAATATTACTCTGTACACTCTCTGGAGGAGGCCCTTAACTACCTGTCGGAAAATGCTGGGGGCTGCAGTATTATCGCTGGTGGTACGGATCTGATACCGGCACTCCGGAATGAGGATGTCCACCCTGGTCATGTTATAAATATTCTGGAAATCGGTGTGCTGAAAGATATTGTGGAAATCAATGATACTGTCAGGATTGGCTCCACAGTAACTTTTTCTGAGGTTGTTGAATCAGAAATCATCAATCGGTATTTCCCGCTGCTTGCGCAAGCGTCTTTGAGCGTCGGCAGCCTGCTGATAAGGAACAGGGGCACAGTGGGCGGAAACATCGTGAACGCTTCGCCCGCCTCCGATTTCTTGCCTGCGGTTGTAGCTCTTGAAGGGGAACTGGAGCTTCAGTCAAAAACTTCGGGAAAAAGGCTGCTGCCGGTTGTTGAAACTATAGATGAACCATACAAAACACATATAAAACCAGATGAAATTTTAACGGCTGTAATCATAAAAAAGTTACCTAAGGGAACAAGATGTTCATTTGAGAAATTAGCATACAGGAATGCAAACGCGCGTGCCCGTATGAACATGTCAATACTACTTTGCTTGGATGGTCAAGGTGTTATTTCAGGTATAAATATTGTACCTGGAGCGGTCATGCCTGTCGCGAAACGTGTTCAAAGAGCTGAGAAGATACTTTTTGGAAAAAAGCCGGAAGTATCTTTGATCGAAGAGGCTTCTGAAGTGCTTGCGGATGAAATGGAAGATGTCTGGGATGCCGAATACAAAATTCCTGTATTGAAGAATGTATTTAAAAGAGTTTTGGACAGGTCAATACAAAAAGAAGAATAAGGAATCAATGATGCAGAATATCAATGAAAATTCACTGCTTCGAATGAAAGTCAACGGGAAGGAAGTAGAAGTATCGGTAGATCCCACATGGACACTTTTAAAGGTACTTCGCGAAAAGCTTGGCCTGAAAGGAACCAAAAAAGGCTGCGAGCAAGGCGACTGCGGTGCATGTACGGTAATCATGGACGGAAGGGCAGTGAATGCCTGCCTTGTTCTGGCGCTTCAGGCAGAGTCCAAAGAAATTGAAACAGTTGAGAGTCTGGGAACCCCCGATAACCTTCATCCCTTGCAGGAGAGTTTTATCAAGCATGGTGCTGTGCAGTGCGGCTTCTGCACTCCAGGCATGCTGATGTCCGCAGTGGCTTTGACGAGGAAAAATCCCACACCGAGCGTTGAAGAAATTAAAATAACAATTTCCGGCAATCTGTGCCGCTGTACAGGATATGTAAAAATCATTAAAGCCATACAAAGTGCGACAGAACATGGGAAACAATAAAAAAGAAAGAGATATAGCTGGATTTATTGAGGGGCAGAAGTCCCGCATTGTTGATTTTTTAAAGAAATTGGTAGCCTTTCCCAGTGTAACGGGCGAGGAGCTTGAAATCCAAAGGTTTATTTCCGGCAAGCTAAAAACCATGGGATTAGAAGTTGACATGTGGGAGCCTGATCATGATGAATTGAAACAGCACCCCGCGTACGTTGCTGTTGAGCAGGGTTATTTAAACCGTCCTAATGTAGTAGGGATATATGAGGGCAGTGGAGATGGAAGGTCTCTGCTTTTGAATGGGCATGTTGATGTAATACCTCCGGGAGAACAGGATACCTGGGAGTTTCCATGCTGGTCAGGACAGGTTAGGGATGGCAGATTGTACGCGAGAGGGGCTTCGGACATGAAGAGCGGTATCGCCGCGATGATAATATCCATCGATGCTATTAACCAGCTGGATATAAGGTTAAAGGGGGATGTCATCTTTGAGTTCACTGTTGATGAGGAGCGGAGCGGAAATGGTACTCTCGCTTGTGTATTGAAGGGTTATCAGGCCGATGCCGGCATCTGCTGTGAAACCAGCAGCCTGCAAGTTCAGCCTGCATGTATCGGACGGATATGGTTTGAAATTACGGTCAGGGGGAAGCCAGCGGGTATCCAGAGGCAATGGGAAGGTGTCAATGCTATTGAAAAAGGGTATTCGATAATGGGGAGCGTTTCAGAGCTCGAAAGGATAAGGATTGATGAATTAAAACATCCGCTTTATCCTGACAATCGAAGCTCCCTTCCCTGTATGGTCGGCGTATTTCAAGCTGGATCATTTCCAAGCGCATTTCCCGATACCTGTGTTCTTAAGGGAAGCATTGCAACCCTCCCTGGCGAAGTTACCAGTGAGGTAAAACAGAGTTTTGTCGATCATATTCTGGTTTTTTCAAAAACAGATCCTTGGCTCTGGAACCATCCACCTGAGGTGAAATTCGTCGGCTACTGCGGCGACCCGGCTGAAATATCCGCAGATCATCCAATTGTTACCACTGTTAGTGAAAATTTTAGGAAAGTTGTCGGTAAAATGCCTCAGATCACGGGGAGGCAAGGGGCAGCGGACACACGCTATCTCATAAAATACGGCAATACGCCTACTGTGATTTTCGGACCCGGCCTGACAGAACAGATGCATGCCAACAATGAGTGGGTAAACCTTGACGATGTGGTGACGGCGACCAAGATCATATCACTGACGATTATGGACTGGTGTGGTTATGAATAGAGAGGGCACAGCATGTAGCGGAAAACAGAACCTGAGGGACAGGGAACCAAATAATTAATACAGAGGTGGAACGTTATGGAAACATTAAATGTAGGTGTGGCGACAATATTCAAAGCCCCCAGGGCAGTCTTCGAGGCTTCGAGGTGCATCGAGTGCCGTGATGCCCCTTGCACAGGGGCTTGTCCAGCGGGTGTCGATATACCGGGATTTATTGCCAGAATCAAGATGGGGGATTTCCTTAGAGCAAATCAGCTGATTAGGGAAAAATGCGTCTTTTCCGGCGTTTGCGGGATGGTCTGTCCTGTCGAGAAGCTATGTGTCAAGAATTGCTGTATTGCAGACTCGTATGGGCCGGTTCCGATAAATCAACTGCAACGATTTGTTGCCATGTACGAAATAGAGCAAGGAGGACCGACGCTTGCTCCTCCAAAGTTGAATGGCAAAAAAGTCGCTGTCATAGGGGCTGGTCCCGCTGGTTTGGCTGTAGCAGTATCGTTGACAAAAAAAGGCTACAAAGTAACTGTTTTCGAATCGAACGAGTCTCCAGGAGGAATGATGGCCCATAGCATTCCTCACTATAGGCTCCCCAGGGAGATACTCGAGGCAGAAATCGACAACATAAGAAAGCTGGGTGTGGAGATAAAAACCAATACTCCGGTTAAAAATGGTGAGCTCCCCAATAATGGATATGATGCTCTAGTGATCAGCACGGGAACATGGTCGCCGGTTACAACTGGATTGCCCGGAAGTACTCTCGAAGGCGTTTACCAAGGCATAGACTTCTTGCGACAAATAAGCAATGCAGAGAGGGAAAGTAAGGATTTTTTTCCGACTGCCGGAAAGAAGGTGGCAATTACTGGGGGCGGCGACGTGGCGATGGATTCCGCAATATCATCTGTTCGACTTGGCGCGAAGCGGACTCATTTATTATATCGCCGATCATTTGAGGAAATGCCGGCCATTCATTCAGAGGTTAGCCTGGCAAAAGAGCGGGGCGTTATGTTCTGGATTTGTACGAATCCGACGAGAATAATCGGTGATGACCAAGGGCGAGTGATGGCAATAGAATGCGTTGAAACGAGGCTGGGCAAACCTGATGAGTCTGGGAGAAAAAGCCCGATTCCGATTCCTGGTACAGAATTCCAGTTGGCCGTTGATGTCGTCATCGAGGCCATCGGGCAAAAGCCCCATGATGACCTTATCAAGAGGTTGGAGGTTGAAACCAATCCTGAAGGAACAGTACGAGTAGGTGAAAATGGTGAGACTTCCAGGCCGGGCCTCTTTGCTGCAGGAGACGTCGTCAGCGGTGGAGCGACTGTCATTCAGGCAATCGCCGAGGGAGTCAGGGTATCGACCGGTATTGACAAGTACCTGGGTAAAACCAACTCCGGAACCTAGGAAGTTGAATAAGCACAAATCCAATTGGAAGAGTCCGAGAGTAAGAATATGGAGGCAATAGAAGTGGCAGATCTGAGTGTTAGTTTTGCGGGTGTGAAGTTCAAGAATCCAATCATCATGTCGTCTATGACATTCGGTTGGAGTGGAGAGGCGATGAAGAAAGCGGGTTTGGAGGGGGCCGGGGGTGTAATCTGCAAGTCCATAGGTTCCCCAGCAGAAACCTTTGAACATCCAAGATGCGGAAGAATGGCTCTTTACAGATATAACGGTTTTCCTATAGGGATGCAGAACAACGAGATCTTTTCGACAACCGATTTACAGAAGTGGATTGATAATGAACTACCAATAGCTGCCGAGGGTGGAGCAAGGAAGGTGATCAGCATCGTCGCAAATCCAGACCCTGCTGATACGGCTGACATGGCTCGGAAGGTAGCCAGGACAGGCCTTGTGGATATCTTCGAGCTCAATGTTTCGTGTCCAATGCCCGCGGCGGGCGTGGGAATGAATATCGGCAAATCCCCCGAGTTGGTCGCCGAGCAAGTCAAGGCGGTGAAAGAGGCTTGCCCGGATATTCCACTGATGCCCAAGATGACGCCTAATGTCTCCGACATAGCAGCTGTTGCTGAGGCATGCGAGGAGTCTGGCGCTGATGCCATCTCCGCCACCAACTCTGTGCAGGCACTTATCGGAGTGGATGTAGAAACCGGCAAACCTGTCCTGCCTGCCTTCGGCGGGTACTCAGGGCCTGCAGTTCATCCAATAATGCTGAGGTGTGTCGCCCAAATAGCTAGGGCTGTAAAGATTCCTGTATCGGGAGTCGGCGGTGTATCAACCTGGAAGCATGCGGTCGAGATGATGATGGTTGGGGCAACAACTGTTCAAGTGGGGACAGCGATAATCTGGAATGGCTACAAAGTCATAAATGACATTGTTCAGGGAATAGAATCCTTTATGGAAAGGAAGGGTTACAGGAGCCCAGAGGATTTTATTGGCATTGCGCTGCCCCACCTCACTACAACAGAAGAGATGGCGAAACGCCCACCGATGGTTTCAGAAGTCGCAAGCTTGGACGATTGCATCAGCTGTGGCAACTGTGCGAAAGTTTGTGGATATGATGCGATAGAGATGCAAGACGACAATAAGCCCCAAATTCTGATCGACAAATGCGATGGCTGCGGTTTGTGTGTGCAGGTCTGCCCCATATCCGACTTGCGCTTGATCGACAAGATGGAAGCGAAAGCAAAGTTGACGAGGTAAATATACAATCTCAAGATCGAAATCGGTTATACCAGTGCCGAGAAAGAGGCCGAAATTGTGGAGCGAGTGACAACGGGCAGGCCCGGAGGTTCCCTTTCCCTGGAAGGGATCGAGACGGTGGCGGCGGCCGCCAATGTGATCGAGCTCCAGAAGGCAGCCCGCTCGGGTCCGGGTCGACCGAAAAGTCGTCGACTACGCGTGTGGGTGAATTATTCCATCCGCCAGTAGAGTAATCCTTATTTCAACTATTTTTAGCCAGGTAAGGATTATAACACAGAGGGAAAAAGGGGTTCACAGGCTACTAACCCCAGTAAAGGGGTATATGCATTTGGAAAATCTTAAGCAATGGGAAACAATCTATTTTCATCGCTTTCGTTTTC
>SDBV01007568.1_pt1 | contig 14833 bp, 12 predicted proteins | sample 2277081 | NCBI WGS metagenome assembly SDBV01 (sample SAMN10402039, study PRJNA504765) | marine sediment metagenome | isolation source: marine sediment core GS10_PC15, 223 cmbsf | place: Arctic Ocean: Southern Knipovich Ridge | collected 2010
AGGAGGTCGACGAGCACCTGCAAGTCGGATTCGAACACAAAGTCGCCCTGAGCATGAAACGGCGAGGCCGCAAATGACGTATCGCCAACGACGAGCTTCGTTCCCTCGTCAATCGTTGCTGTCAACTCGCGAAGCACTCCGGTCGAATCGTCGATCGCGTACACAACGGTCGCTCCCCCGCGGAGTTCAGAGTCGAGGGGAAGCACCAGGTCGCCATAGCCGACGTATTTCGATACGAAGGTAATCGGTACCGAAGCTTGATCGCCATCCAAGCTGACTGTTCCCTCAAACGACACGTCACCGTAGAAATCCACCAAGCCAGAAGCTGCTCCTATAAGCCCGAGGTCCAGCGCGCCCTCGAAGTGCCCGCCGCCCTGGCGGGAGGCCATGTCATATTCCCAACTATCTAACACGACACGAGTTACGTAATCGCTTGCCTCGGCGCTCAGCCGCTCCACCGACAGGCTTTTTAGGTCTTCCGCGACACTCATCTGGCCCGTGACATCGATTCGATCCAGGCTGGTCTCACCGTAACTCAACGAAGTCAGCGCCAGGTCGGGCGTGATTACGATCGGCTGACCTTCCCCCGCCGACGCCGCCTGGATCGTCCCCGCCAGCGTCGCGGAAGCGCCCTCGGGAAGACGCTGTCCAGCCACGAGACTCGCCCACGGCCCCAGACTCACGTCGCCAATCAACATGTCGACGCGATACTGGCCCTCGGCCCCGTAATAGGCGGTTGCCTGGACCAATTCATCGCCAAGCTTCGCCTCCAGGTCGCCCTCAATCGACAGGTGGCCGACCGTTGAGCCTCGTGCATCGAGAGCGATTAGAAGTGGGACAATCGAAGTGCCTTCGGCGGCGCTGGAGCGAAGGTCTAGGTCCACGCCGAACTCTGATTCTGTCCATTCCCCTTCGTAACGGCCGGACACGCTCGAAAATCCAAGCTCCGCGACAGAAGCACGAAAGGCCACGGGAAGAACGTTGAGAAATTCTTCCTTGGACCATTGGTCGAACTCGGCCGTCACGTGGCCTGCCTCGGTTCCGGCGGCGAAATCAGCGTGGACCTCCTGGCCCTGCGCAAAACTCAACGTAGCTTCGCCGTTGCCGGTCTCCCCACCCTCGATCGATAGAGATAGGCCAGCGTCGCCCACGTACAACTCGTTACCCGGATCGCCCACGGTCAGACCGGACACTTCTAGGTTCGCGATTGCCTTCGGCCAGAACCCGGCCTCGAAGTTCCCCGTGACGACGCACTCCATGAGCCGCGCCTCTTCGAAGCTCAGCGGCACGATATCCAACTGCTCGAAGATTTCGGCAAACCCCACCCCGTCCAGAGTAAACGACTCGAGCGAAATATCGAATTCCCCCGATTCCTCGCCCAGCAAGATCGAACCCCGGCCCTGCGTGTCCACAAGGTCGGGGACATGGGCCGCAAAGGTCGCCTCGATCGACTCCTCGGCAAGCGCGATCACAGCCCGGAAGTCCGCGCCGGAAACGCTGTGCGAGATTTCGGGCTCCGCCAACCGGAACGACGCAGGCAGGGATTCGCCCGAAACAGTCAGCGTCATCGCATCGGACGCCTCGATTTCGACACTAACCCGAAGATTGGCTACCGAAATGGATGCATCCGGAAGCACCGCCTCAACGCTTAGAGATTCAATCGAAACCATCTTGGGCAGGTACGCCGGGTCCTCAGCGTCCGGGTCCGCTTCGAGGAAGGGCCGCACGAAGGCAAAGTTCTCGTTCTCCGGGTCCGTGCCGTCCAGGTGGATCGTAAGCTCATCGATGGCGACAGAACCTATGCCGAATCCGCCCTCGCCGCCCAAGCTGTAATCAATCCGCACACCCGTGGCCACCAGAAACGGACGACCGCTCTCCTTGTCGCCGGGACGCCCATAGATGCGCAGACTATCCAGTCGAAGGTCCCCCAGGAACCCGCCCCACTCCACATCGACAGAGGCCCCCAGCGCGCCTCCGGCAAGGCGCTCAACCATCACTCGCTGGGGCTGGCCCGTCAGAAGCAGGGCCGCGAAGACGACGACCGCAACCACGGCCACCCGGACGAGCATTCGGCGCCGCCCCTTGCGACTACTATTCGTGGATCCTTCGCGATCCATCGTACCCCCTAACGAATCCCCCTGCTGAAGTCTGGCCCGAACGACAGTCTTTGGCCGCGTCCCTAATCGTCTTCCAGCACTTCAATCGTCAGTTGACCGATTACGGGCAGCAACCTTAGCTGCTCCATCAAGTCCCCTTCACCCAGCTTGATATGCGTCGCATCCGCGATGGGCTGGTCGAAGGTCGGATCGACGTCGATCCACTCCCCGACCCACACCATCGCCCATTGATGAAAATAGAAACCCGGCTCCGGCCGGTCCACGTAGATCAGGCCCGCGACTTCCCGCGCAGGCAGCCCCGCCGCACGCGCCAGCCCGATATACAACATGCTGTGCTCCGTACAGTCCCCCTCCATGTTCTCCAACACATCCAGCGAGTTCGTGAGCTGCGCCGAAAACGTCGAGCGCACGTTGTCATATACCCAACGCACGAGCTTGTTGGAAATCTTCATCATGTCCGTCTCATCGCCGGCGATTTCACGAGCCTTCGCAATGAGTTTTGGGTCGTCGCTCTGCACAAATGTCGACGGCTCCAGCCACCTGCGCGCCCCCTCGTCCGAAACGGGCAGGCGCGTGGACACGAGCCCGTCCACGGCCACTTTCCGGCCTTCAAACACGTACCCGCCCGCAGCTTCGTGAAAAGACTGGCGTCCGTCCTCAATCAGGTGCCCGCTTTCCAGAGGGCCGTCGATGAGCAGTCGCAGCACCGCGCGGTCCCGCGGGTCCCGTATCGGAGCATCCACCATCGCGGCATTCGAAACGATGGTGTCGTTCTGGTACGTGACGTCCTTCGCCATCGCTTCGGGTTCGAGGCGCATCACAAGCAGACCGCCGGCGATCTTCTCTTCCAGGAGCAGGCCTTCTTCGGTAACATACGATTCGGAATCCATCCCCATTACGCTCAACGTCGTCTTTAGCACATAGACGGTCGTCGGCACTCCCTCGAAGCTGCGCGATTCGATCCCAATCACTTCGCTACGCGCCTCAATCACCTGCTCGAGCATAGGCTCGAACTGGCTGTAGGTCACCGCCTCACCGACCTCCGGCTCCGAGCGGATGAACTCCACCGTCCTGAGGGAGTCGTGAAGAGATTCGTCCGGTCTAGGCATCACCTTTTCTCTCGTAGAACCGCCCACGGTGCTCCGCAGCGTCATGCGATCACCCTCGACCGTGGCCACAAAGGTCTTCTTGCCCGTCATGTCATCGACAAGGGACTCAACTCCGATCAGTGCGCCGTCGGCCCCGTACCGTCTCTCGGTCATTGTCCGCATCGACTGTCGTACACCCACCATCGTCAATTTGAAGGACGCATCCTGGCTGATGGTCACTGTCCCGTCATCAGCCACGCTCACGCTGTTCTTCGCATAACCGACCTTACCCCCATTCATGTACACGCCGTACCAAGTGTCGCCCTCGAAAGAGGCGATATCCAGATCTTGCGCGATTGCTGGGAAGACGGCGAACGACACGAGTGCTGCCATGACTACGATGGTTTCCTTCATAGAATTCATTCCAATTCTCATCGGCGCCTCTCAATCGGGTGGATATGGTCAAACTGAAACGTTCACATTCGGATGGCCGTCCATATAACGTAGCCAGTGCTCAAACATCAGCACCGTCCAAAGATGATGCCCGTAGTCCTCGCGGCGATCGACATGGTCCTCGAAGATCCTTCCCGTCAAGTCCGAGTCCAAGAAATCCTGATTGAGCGCATCGCCCGACAAGACCGTCTCCCGATAGTGCTCCCGCAACGGCCCACGAAACCACCGGTGGATCGGGACCGCAAAGCCCCGTTTCCGTTGCTTCAATAGCTCCTCCGGCACGAGCCCACGCAGGGCGTGTTTCACAAGCCGTTTCGACACGCCCTTATTGTACTTGAAACGGAACGGCACCGTCGCGGCGAACTCGACAATACGGTGATCCAGCAGCGGCACACGTGTTTCGAGCGATACCGCCATGCTCATCCGGTCCACCTTCGTGAGGATATCGTCCGGCAGGTACATTCGCAGGTCCTGGTGGAGCATTTGCTCCTCCGCGTCAAGTCCAGCCACCGAATCGAGGTGCTCCTGAAACCGGTCGGCCGCCCGGCCTGCGACGGCCCGGCCGACTTCGGCACCGTAAAGACCCGCGCGCATCTCAGGCCCGAAGCACGTCTGGCGCCTGCGAAAACTCTCGTCCCCGCCGAGAAACGAATCGGCGCTGAACCGGCGGAGCTTCGCCACGAATGGAGACGCCGGCGAAATGCGTAACGCCGCCGCCACGAGACTCCGCAGCCCCGAAGGCACGCGCCGGTACTTCGCGACGTGCTGATTCATGTGCAGCCAGGAGTATCCCGCGAACAACTCGTCGCCGCCGTCGCCGGAAAGCGCAACGGTCACCTGTTCGCGCGCGAGCTTCGAGACCATCCACGTCGGCACGGCTGAGGAATCCGCGAAGGGTTCGCCGAAATACGAAATGAGCTGTGGCGCCATCTCGGCGAGATCGGGCTGCATAACGTACACGCTGTGGTCCGTTTGAAACCTGTCCGCCGCGAGCTGCGCGAAGCCGGTCTCGTCGGCCTGAGCGTCATCGAATCCGATCGTGAACGTCTTCACCGGCGAGTCGCTCGCCTGACTCAGAAGCGCTACGACCGAAGTCGAGTCGACGCCGCCGCTCAAGAAGGCCCCGAGCGGGACATCGCTGACACGCTGCATGCGCACTGCGTCGCGCAGCAAATCGAGGTAGGCTTCCGCGGCCGTGTCCAGGGTCCAGGATTCGTCAATGGCGAAGGCCGGCCGCCAATAGTCCTGCTTTCGCAGTTCGCCCTTCTCCCAAACAAGCGCCTCGCCCGGCCCAAGTTTCGAGACGCCCTCGAAGATAGAATCGGGATGCGGCACGTAGAGATAGGTGAAATAAGCATCCAGAGCCGCGGCATTCATCCGGCCCGAGACCATGCCCGACCGAAGCAGACTGTCCAGTTCAGACGAAAACGCGAAGGTGCCGTTCTGCACCGTATACACGAGCGGCTTGATGCCGAGACGGTCCCGGGCGAGAAACAGCCGGCCGTTTCGCGTATCGCAGACCGCGAACGCGAACATCCCGTTCAAACGCGTGACCGCGTCGTCGCCCCAGGATTCATAGGCCCTCAACAGGACCTCGGTATCGCAGTGCGTGCGGAATACGTGGCCTTTCCCAATCAGTTCGTCACGCAACTCGCCCGCATTGTAGATCTCCCCGTTGAAAACGACGGCGACGGACTCGTCTTCGTTCAGCATCGGCTGCTGGCCATGCGCCACATCGATGACGCTCAGTCGCCGGGCCCCCAGCGCGACGTTTCGATGCGCCCATGTGCCACCCTCGTCCGGCCCGCGATGCACCAGCGCATCCGTCATCGCTCCGACGGCTGCCGTGTCTGCCTGGCGCGTGGAATCGCCGTGCGAGATGCCGCAAATGCCGCACACGGCTCAGGCCTTGCCCGCGGGCGAGGTGGCCCGCTCGAGCAGCTCTGCGTAAAGCGCCGCGTACTCGCCCACCATACGATCGACGCTAAGGTGCTCGCCCACAAACGATGCGCCCGCCGCCCCGATGCGAGCCGCCACCTCCGGATGGTCCAACAGACCCTCGATCGCACCGGCAAAGTCCGCGGGCGACCTCGAATCGATCAGCCTACCGGTCACGCCCTCGTCGACCAGCTCCGGAACGCCGCCGACCTTGGCCGCGACAACGGGCCGCCCCGCGGCCATCGCCTCCATCACCGCGTTCGGGCTCCCTTCCACCTTCGAGCACAGCACGAGGACCGCCATGAGTGCATAAAGATCGGCAATACTGTCTTTCGCAGCGGTAAGCGTGAAGCGGTCCATCAGACCTGCCGCGCCAATCTGCTGTTCAACAGCATTTCTCAAAAGTCCTTCGCCGACGAGAAGAAAATGAACGTCGTCCCTGCGCCGGGACAGCTCCGCCGCAATACGCACGAACAAATCATGGTCCTTCACGGGTGAGTAATTCGCGACCAACCCGATGACTTTGCGATCTCTCGGTATCGACAACTCTTCGGCCACGGTCTCCGAATTCCCAGAAGCTTGAAAGCCTTGCACATCTATTCCATTACGAATCACACAAAACCGTTCGCGCGGCTCGTCCTCTTGTTGTGAAGCAAACGCTGCCACGGCCTCGCTGTTCGCAACGATGCCGTCCGCCAACGCGTTCGCCTTTCTTTGCAGACGCACATGCCGCGGCTTCTTCCAGGTGGCCAGTTGCCGCCGGCTGGAGAGCACCACGGGCACGGCCGCCTTCCGCGCGGCGACATTGACCTGATAGTCAAAGCCGAACATGAAGCTATGCACAATGTCTGGCCGCCAATCCTCAAAGACGTGCTGCAACCGGTGGCGCAGACGCGGGTCCCACCCACTCGACAGCCCCAGCGACTGCAAATTCGCAAATCCGGCCGCCTCCCCCGCGAGGGCCCCCGCCCCGCGCGTGCAAATGACGCACAGGTCGTGGTCTTCGGTGAGCCCACCCAGGAGATACACAAGTTGCCGCTCCGTCCCGCCTCTTTCCAGCGAAGGAATAACGAAACAGATGCGGCATCTCTCAGTCATCAAAGGACCGACTCCAATAGCTCGTGCATCCGTGGCGCGGCGGAGGCCAACGAGTAGCGCTTCTCGACCGTCTCGCGCGCCGCCTCACCCAACTTCGCGCGAAGTCCCGGGTCGCGCAGCCGTTCGAGCGCCTCATTCCATTCCGCAGGCGAATCCGCGAAGAGCCCGTTCACATCATGCTCGATGACATCGCGGACCGCCCCGTAGGGCGTCGCCACGCACGGCACCCCACAAGCCATGTACTGAATCGCCTTCAACGCGCACTTCCCGCGCGACCATTCGTCCTTCGGCAGGGGCATCAGCCCTACCGAAAAGGCCTGCACCTCCCCTACTTCCGACTCCAGCGACCAGGGCCGGTGCTCGGCGCCCGCTATAGCGACCCGGCCCGGATCGGCCCCCACGATACGCACCTGGGCACGTGCGAGCCCAGAAAGGACCTCTGCGATCTGGTCTAGGTTGTCGCACGTGCTGGGACCGCCTATCCAGCCCACACGTTACGCTTCGGGTGCGTTGGCCGCGCGCACGAAGCGCGTCGTGTCGACCACGGTCGGCAGCAATTCCGCGCGCCCGGCCGCCGCCTCTGCGCCCCACTGTAACCACCGGTTCCCGGCGATTACGAGCGACGCGCGCGCCATCACCTTGTTGATTTGGCCCGCATCTTCGATGCGTTTCCAAAGCCCTCGCAAAGCAACCGGCGCGGCGATATTCACCGCATCGTCAATGTCATAGACGACGCGCCGCGCGCGCCAATGCAGCAGCGTCGCCATGCGCTTGACGTACACCGACATGATCGCTTTCTGCACAAACACGATGTCGAAAACGCGCGACCCGAGCAACTGCAATACGCGCCTACGCATCTCCGCCACGTGGTAGCGCGCCGCACTGCCTTCCTGGGCGAGGCGTGTAAGGCGGCCGTATTCCTCCGGCCCAAGCGCGGGCATCACCGTGCAATCGATCCCCTTCTCTTGCAGATACGGCAGGTATTGCAGCACGCGATAGCGGGGACTCGCCGCCGATTCGGGATATAAGGTTAGAAAGAGCACACGCATCGCGTCAGCCTCGCCCAGCCAGCACTTCGGCAACTTTCGCGGCCACACGGTCGACCGTAATAGGTCCCATGCACGAATCAACGGCCAAGGGACAGGTTCCTGGTTCGTGCATCGTCTGCGGACCGTTCCAACAGCCCTGGCACTCCCGCCCATTGGTGACCGTGCGCAGCCTAGTCTCGTTGCGAATCAGAATCCCTGGGTCGGTCGGCCCAAATAGCGCCACGACGGGCGTACCTGCGGCCAAGCTCAGGTGCATCAGCCCGGAATCGTTCGACACGAGCACATCGGCACGGTGCAGCAACCTGGCGGCGTCCCGTACCGACGTCCGCCCGACATAGTCCGTCCCGATTCCCAGCGATTCATCTTCTCCCTGGCCCAGCACCATCAGCCGGCCCCCGCCCTCGGCGATTCGATCGCACAACGCCAGCCAACACTCCTTCGGCCAGCGCTTCGTTTCCCAACTCGCACCAGCAGCGACCGCGACCACGGGCCCATCGCCAGCCGGCAGTTCGTCGAGTAGTGACGAGCCCCAATTCTTGTAATACAGTGTAGGTCGGGCATCGGGTACGGGCACGTCGGCCTGCCGCGCATAGTGCTCCAAGCGATACGTGTCCCGCGGCGCGCCCCGCAATAGATAGTAACGATCCACCGAAGGCGCCACGGAATTGACCACGTCCACATAAGGGTTGTCGTCCAGCAACTCAGGATAATTACAGAGCACCTCGATCTGCGCTACGGGGTGCCGCCTCTTGATCGCCTCGTAGATCGGCAGCGCCATGATCTCATCGCCGAGCCGCCAATTGATTTCCACCAGAATGCGCGGCCCCAACCCGAACGACGTCTTCGCGAGAAAGCGGCAATAGTGTCCCGCAAGCAGCACGCGCCGGGCGAGCGGCCCCCACCGGTCATAATACGTCGGCACTTCAGCCGCGGGACTCATGACAGCATCGTCCGGTAGAGCTCGGCCAACCCATGCGTGTACGCGTCGAGCGTGAAGCGCTCCAGCACGCGTTGCCGCCCCGCATGCGCCAATTCCTTCCTCTTCCCGGCGTCCTCGACAAGCTTCTTCAACGCTTCATACAACGACAAAAAATCGTTCGGCTGGCACAAGACTCCGGTATCGCCGGCGATTTCCGGAATCGCCCCCGAGTACGTCGTAACGACCGGAATGCCGCAAGCCATCGCCTCCAGCAGCGACATCCCGAACTGCTCCTGCCACCCGGGCGATGCGATGCTCGGCAGCACGAACACGTCTGCGGAGCGAAATACGTCCGGCATTCGATCGTAAGCGAAAGGACCGATGAATGAGCAACGCTCCTCGACTCCGGCCCGCCTGATCAGGGCTTCAACGCGATCCTGGCCCGGACCCGGACCCAGGATCGCAAGACGGAACCGGATATCGCGCAGAGATTCGTCGTGAACAAGCTCACGCAGTGCCAACACGAGAAAATCGACTCCCTTGCGCGGAAGCAACCAGCCCACAAAGAGAATCACGAACTCGTCGTCATCCAGACCGAGCGCTTCCCGTTGTGACTCACCGGGACAAAACCGCTCCGTGTCCACGCCGGGATTGAGCTGGACGATCCTCTCCGGCGGCGCCCCCTCCATAAGCAGCGTCCTGCGCGAACGCTCCGTGTGCACAATGAACCGGTCCGCCGCCGACACCACATGACGCTTTCGTTCCCGGAGCCATCCTGCCGATTCCATGTTAAACGGCAAGTTGTCCCACACCATCACCGAGAGCGGCCTCCCGAAGCGCGCCTTCGCCTCGAGCGCTTCCGCCGTCCAATCGGTGAATAGTTCCCAGGTCTGGATCACGTCGAATTCCTTCAACCGATCATGGAACGGCACGATCCGTGGATTACGATCGAAGTAGCGTTGCCCGATGACATTCTTCACGCGCCTCCACGGGGCGCCCACTTGCGTATCGAAATAGATCCGCTCGAACTCGAAGCCCAGGGACCCGTCGTCGCGGCCCTGAAAACGCTGCTGGATCTCCGACTCCGCGCGGAAAGCGGTAACCTCCGTATCGCGAAGACGATTAAACGCCTGCAAGTGCCAGGGATTGAAGCGGTTGCCCTTGAGCAACGCCAGCTTCACTCCTCGTCCCCCCAGAAGTGTTTCTCCAAGACTTTCTGCATACCCGCCCGGTCCTTCGGCAGATCGATGTGCATCTCCAGGCACTTCTCTTCGTATTCATCCAGCGTGCACATCACCCGCGCGGGATTTCCCGCCACGACCGTATACGGTTCCACATCCTTCGTCACAACGCTGCACGCCCCCACTATCGCATTCGGCCCGATGGTGACGTTCGGCATAATCGTCGCGTTCACACAGATATGGACGTTGTCCTTAATATCGATGCATCCAAACCCGGTCAGGCTCTCGTGCTTGTGCTGATAAACGAAATTCGCGTTATGCGTCACCAGCGTAACATCCGGCGAAATCGCGCAATGGTTTCCCACCCGAACCAGGTACGCCTCCCCCGGGATACGCAACGTATAGATCCGAGTGTGCTCCCCAACGCGCATCCCCATCTCGCGCAACGTGCGGCTCACCGTCTCATCCGAACCATAGCGGAGTTTTAACTTTTGAACGATTCTCTTAAGAGTGATCTTCATCCTGCATCCATCCTCCAAAAATTGTGCAGACTCGCGCCGGGCCAGACCCTCGCGATCGGCGGACCCACCCACCGGAACAGCCGCTGCAACCGGAACTGAATCGCCTCGGGCATCTTGGCATGGTCGATCCACGGGAACAACCCGAGCCCGACCTCCGCCCCGTGTCCGATGCAGCGGATCTCGCCGAAACCGGCCCGCCGAAAGATGCCGCGCAGCACGCGGCCCGTCAACGGCGTCTCGAACTCCTGCGGCTGCCACCGGCCGAACGGCGCCCACGTATTCTTTTCGTAAAGCCCGAGGCCCTCGCACACACGTTTCACCACGCCCGCGACGTTCGCGTAATTCGGAGCGGACAGATAGAAGAAACCGCCCGGCCGCAGCACCCGCCGAAACTCCACCGCGGCGCGATGGGGGTCCGGGAAATGCTCGAAAGCGTCCATGCAAAAAACAGCATCAAAGGACGCGTCTGAAAAGGGCAGGGCAGCCGCATCCGCAAGCGCCAACCGGAATCCGGCCCGGCTCGGCACGAAATCCACACCCGTGTACTCGCCGCCCGCTTCACGAACGATGTCCCCAGCGAATCCCCGGCCGCAGCCTACATCCAGCACACACTTGCCGGCAAGATCGATATCTAACCGGTCGAAAACGTCAAGCAGGAGGTCAGAGTCTAGGCCATCGACGCCACCGAAGGGCGAACTGACCATTCGCGGGTTCTCACGGTAGAACTCTGCGACCGAATTGTTCAAAGGTCCCTAGGCCTCCCGAACCTGATGCTCATACTTTCGGTACGACTTTCCGAAGCGGCTCCCCATATACACCGCGATGGGCCGCACTACAGGAAACAACACCGATGCGGCGCTTCTAAGACTGCCGCGCCGCATCTCGCGCAACCACTGCACATATTTCCTGGGTCCGGCAAGGTCGCGCAGGAGGTCCCACTGGCCATACGCGCAACCCATCATCCGCAGCGCCAGGCCCTCGTTCCGGCAGCGCCCGTACACGCCCCGCAGATCGTAATCGTGATGATGCAGCACCTCCGCGCCCTCCGGAAACGCGGCCTTGAGTCCCGCGGCGTGGAGCTTCATCTGAAACTGAAAGTCTTCCCCGAGCGGTTGCGGATCGAAGCGCAGACTCTCCCACACCGATCGCCGCACCGCCGAATTCGCAAACGACACCCCTTTGCCATAGGCGCCCGTGAACCTCCGCATCTCGCGCGTGAAATAGAAGTACCCGTTTCGTTCCCACGGAAACTGCCCCTCCGCGCGCTCCGGATCCGGAACCGACGCGCCGCACGACACCGCGACCTCGGGATCCGCCAGAGGCGCAACAAGGTTCTCGAGCCACTTCCCGTGCGCGGGCACAGCGTCCTGCGATAGATTCACGACGTATTCCCCACGCGCATGCTGATAAAGCAAGTCCCGGGTACGCCCGAAATCGAACTCTTCCGGGCGAATCTTGATCACCCGCGCGCCGCGCGACTCCAGCAGATCCGCCGTCCCGTCCGTCGACCCCGAATCCACCGCCACGATTTCAACGGAAAGATTAGTCTCCTGATCGCGCACACCATCGAGCAATCGAAGCAGGATTTCCCCCGAATTGCGCGTCAAAATGGCTACCGATGCAAGGCCCTCGGCTCTTTTCTGCTGACTCGCCATCATCCCCCGCTGGTAGATTCCGACTCTAACAGCCGCAACCCATCGCTTCGTGCATCAGCGGCGATAGGTCCGCTGCATGCGTTGGTTAGGCCTTTTTGCCGCCAACAAAGGCACAGAATTCTCATTTTCCTAAAACGAGATATCTACCATCTACGACTTTTTGGTATCCGCTGGCAGCGTCAGGAAGCTTCAATTTCCCCACGTACCCGTTGCCATCCCATATGAAAACAGTCTTGATAGGTTCGTACTCGCGTTTCGGTGCGGAAGGATTGCTATACCGATCTTGAACCAGTTCAGTCGTTATGACGACGTCATGCAATCGAGGGAAAGGCTCGTCGCGGCTGTTCGCCACAAACTCAAGCTTGCTGTCATAGCCGAAAAGGCCACCGAGTGTGGCGCTCGTAGTGAAATGCGTCCGCAGGTTGAATATCTCCTCGAAATGGTCGGCTTGAGCACTGTAACGGAAGATCAGGCTTAGGGTACTCGCCATCTGGTTACCGCTCGCGTGGTCTTCAATCAACAACGCTTCCTTACGCATCCATGTATCTGGCATTTTCGGGTTGGGAACAGCGTCGTCAAGGTCGACGGTCTCGTACTCTACTATATTGTAGTCGTTGCCGCCCTCATAGACCAGAAGAGGCTCAAATTCCAGCCCATTCTGCCGGAAGACAATGATGTAGTAGCGATTGTACTTCGACCATTCTGCGACATACCGAACCCTGACGAGGATGACCTGCCTCTCAGGAACAAGGTATCTGAATCGCTGAATATCCCGGACACCGATCTGCTTGTACTCCATCTCAGGATGGGCGAAAGGGGTGACCACGGCCTCTACGGCCCGCTGGAGTTTAGCAAGATCTGGACTGAAAACCGTCAGGTCGCCCTCTTTCCGGATCGATGCGGGTCGCGGGCCCTCTGTCGCGGTGGGCGCTGCCGGACTTCGAGGCTCCGGGGATTGGGAAGCGCGTTCCTGGTGCGGCATCTTGGCGACGCTGTTTTCGGGTTGTGCCCAAAGACATTGGGTTATCAGTGCAAAGACAAGAACGCAGGCTGAGGTTATTGAGAATCCAGACCGAAACATTTCGTATCCTCCTTCAAGCCTAACCATTACTATACCGATTCCGAGGGAGGGACGTAAACCGCTCCCCTGCGCCCTCAGACTCGCCTAGCGCCTGAGCAACTCGGCCAGGTCATAGTCGGAAATCGCCCGCGTGCGCATTCTATGCCGGCGCGCACCGAACGCATGTGGCAGCAACCCGGCGATCTCGAACCCGGCCCGCGCCCATTCCAACAGCGCCCGCGCCATACCAAACTCTGCCCGCGCGGCGGACACCAGCATCCGCCTCTGGTGCAGCCGCTCGCGAAGAATCAGCGGCGCGTATCGAATCAGCAACCCAAGCGGCATGTTCTTGAGAACAAGCAGCGCGTGGTTCCGGTAACATTGCCGCGACCGCCACCACGTCTTCCCGAACTGACTCGCCGATCCCACGTGGTACGCGACCGCATCGGACACACACGCGGCCTCGAAACCGGCCAGGCGCGCACGAAAACACAGGTCGGCATCTTCGAAATATGCGACGAACTTCTCATCGAACAGCCCACACCTCTCGAAGACCTCCCGCCGATAGACGGCCGCCCCCGCCGAGACGCCGAAGACCGCCTCGGAAAATTCAAAACCCCCACGAGAACATCGAAACCCTATACTCTCCGGCCGCCCGTTCCTACAGATGCGATCTCCCGCTGAATAGATGGTCTCGGGATCGTCTTTCCAGAGCACGAGCGGCGCGGCCATCGCCGCCGGCCCCGCCTCGACCGCCGCCATCAGTTTCGCGAGGCACTCGGCCTCCAAGGTCATGTCGTTGTTGAGCAACATCACGCAATTGGTCCGCACTTCGCGCAAGCCTGCATTCACCGCCGCGGCGAAGCCCCTGTTCTCGGGCAGCCGGACGACGCGCACACGGGGGAATTCGGCCGCGGCGAAGCCCTCGATGTCCTCCTCGGACCCGTCGTCGACCACGAGCGCCTCAAAGTCATCGAAAGTCTGTAAGTCGAGCGAAATCAAGCACTTCCGAAGCAGGCCCGTCCCGTTGTACGTCGGAATAACGATCGTCAAAGCCGGACGCGCGCTCACGGGGTCTTCTCCTCGCGCGGCTCCACCCAAACCATCACGCGGTAACACGCGCCAATATGGACGCGGGCAAGAAGCGGCGTCATGAACCGCAGCAACACCTGGAAGACCGCATTACCCCGCCCCGGCCACCCGCACATCAGCACACGCCACGTCCATCGCCACACCAACAGGTTCGCATTCTTCGACACCGACACGCGGTGGGTGCCGCCCAAGCTCCTCTGAAACTGGATGAAGATCGGGCCGGGATCGGGCAGCCCCTCTTCAGCGTGCTGTTCCAACCATTCCAGCCGCCCGCCGCAATGCGCTTCATAACGCTCGCGAACCAAGCGTTCGGCCGATTCAGCGCCGGGACCCGACGGAAAGGTCACGACGGCCGTCGCGGAATCGCGCATGACGCGGGCGATCTCCCTGACCGCGTCCGTTCGCAACCTCGAAGGAATGTGCTCGAAAGTGTCCACACTCGCGCACGTGTCAAATGCGCTGTCTCGGAACGGGAGACTGTCGATGCTGGCAACGACCGGCAGAAGGTCTTGGACCGCACGCGCCGCCTTCAAATGGTCCCACTCCAGATCGACGGCCACCACACGCCGCGCAAGAAATCTGCTGAGCCCATTTTCATTCGCGCCGATTTCTAGAATGTGCGAGGGGCCGCCGGCAACATGATTCAAGCGCCGGACGATAGG
>SDBV01007569.1_pt1 | contig 14832 bp, 13 predicted proteins | sample 2277081 | NCBI WGS metagenome assembly SDBV01 (sample SAMN10402039, study PRJNA504765) | marine sediment metagenome | isolation source: marine sediment core GS10_PC15, 223 cmbsf | place: Arctic Ocean: Southern Knipovich Ridge | collected 2010
AATCCTAAGCACTATCCGCCGTCGCCAAGGCTATGGCGAGACAGGAATCCGAAATCCTAAACAAGCACTAATGACCAAAATGCAAATGATCCAAACGGTTCTGACTGCGTCAGAATTGGGTTTGACATTTTGGACATTAGAATTTTCTATTTGTTTCGTATTTCGATATTCGGATTTTGTATTTGAGCAACGCACCCTTTAGGGTGATAAGATCGTGATCCGTTGGCTTGCTTTAAAGGGAGCACTGCGGGTGTGTTTGGATAACCCCTGCGATTTTAACACGATGGTCAGCTTTACCAAGGGGGCGCTGTGGGGGATAATCCCGAGCATACTTTTCTTTGTGATAGCGTTTTTCTGCTTTAAGGGCAGGCTTAATCTGCCGGTGGTATTGCATTTTGCTGTTTTTGTGATATTATTGTGGGATGTCTAAAAGTAGTGGAAAACGCAAGGGTTATACGTCCGTTCAGATCAAGAACAAGAAGGCGTATTATAACTACGAACTCGTCGAAAAGGTCGAGGCGGGGCTGTCGCTGGTCGGTACGGAGGTTAAGAGCGTTCGTATGGGATTAGCCGACCTTGAAGGGTCGTACGCACGGATAATCGACGGGGAATGCTGGCTGGTGGGGTGCTCTATCGCTCAGTATGCAGAGGCCAGCGGGAATAATCACGAGCCTACGCGGAACCGTAAGCTGCTGCTGCATAAAACCCAGATCCATAAGATCACCGTCAAACTGCAGCAAAGAGGCTTTACACTGGTGCCGTTGCGGATATACTTTAATGATAGGGGACTTGCGAAAGTGGAGATCGCTTTGGCCCGCGGTAAACGACAATATGACAAACGTGCGAAGCTCCAGAAGGACCAGCAGAGACGAGATGTAGCGAGAAGTTTAAAAGAATATCGAAGATAGTCTTTTAAACTTCAGTAGGGAGTTCGTAGTTCATAGTTCGTAGCAATGGAGTCCGGCTAAGGCCGGGCTGATTTATTATAAAGAAATAAGGTGGGAAAATGGCTAAGGAAAAAAAGGACGAGAAAAAGATCATAATCGACGAGGACTGGAAGGCAGAGGCTCAAAAGGAAAAGGAAGAGCTTGCCAAAGAGACTGATCTGGAAAAAAAGGAAAAGGACGCGGCCCAAAAGCAGGCGGCTGAGCAGCCCCAGCAACTGCCGGACGCGGATTTTTCGGGGTTGGTCAGTATGCTGACGACGCAGGCGTTCTTTGCGATGGGGGTTATCAGGACCGAAGCGGATCAGGATACGCCGACGGACTTTGCGATGGCTAAGTACAGCATCGATATGCTCGGTATCATCGAGGAAAAGACCAAGGGCAACATCAGCGACGATGAGGCGAAGCTCTTGCAAAGTGCGCTGCATCAATTGCGGATGGTGTTTGTAAAGGTTACCAGCGAAAAGCCAATACAGGACGAATAGTGAGCAACATACTTGACAAGATAATCGCCGATAAACGCGTCGAGGTTGCCCGGCAAAAAGAGGTCGTAGCTATTGAAGAGCTTATGGCTAAGGCAGGAAGTATGCCGAAATGCCGGAACTTCTTTAACGCTGTTACGAAAGAAAACCGGCGTGGGCTAAATGTCATCTCCGAAGTAAAGAAAGCGTCGCCGTCTGCGGGGGTCATCTGCGAAGATTTTGACCCGGAAAGAATCGCAAAGACTTACCAAGCGTGCGGAGCGGACGCTATAAGCGTGCTGACCGACGAGAAGTATTTTCAGGGAAAGCTGGAATATGTAACGTCTGTGAAGGCGGCGGTGGGTGTTCCGGTGATGCGTAAGGAATTTATTGTCGATAAGTATCAAGTGTACGAGTCGCGGGCAGCGGGTGCCGATGCGTTGCTGCTGATCGCCGAGGCGCTGAAGCCGGGTGAACTTATGGACCTGCTGATACTTGCCAACCAGCTTACGATGACAGCACTGATCGAGGTGCACTCGGCAGATGCGTTGCTGCAGATGCGGAGTTTGCTGGGTTTTCCGCAGGAGCATTACAGCGTGATGGGGATCAACAACCGTGATCTTACAACGATGGAGGTTGACATCAATAACACAGTTCGGCTGGCCGAGCTGGCTGACGATAAGAGGTGTCTTGTCGCTGAGAGCGGGATAAAAACTCGGGCCGATGTTGAGAAGATGATCGCCGTCGGCGTAGGTGCGGTGCTTATCGGGCAGACGCTTTGCGAGAGCGAAAGCATCGAGGAAAAATTCGCGGAGTTATTCGGAGCCTGCGAAAAGTAATGGAACACCTTCTTTTGATCGTGATAGGTTTGGTGATGGGGCTGTTCGGCGGGCTTATCGGTATCGGCGGCGGGATAATCATGATACCGGCACTGGTGCTTATCGGGGGCGAAAACCAGCATCTGTATCAGGCGGCATGCATGATATGCATATTCTTTGTTTCAGCGGCTGCGGTTATTGCACATCGGAAAGCCAAGGCCATCGTTCCATCTGTTATCAAATGGCTCATCCCCGGAGCATTGATCGGTACCGTAACAGGTGTTGCAGTCAGCAACAGCAAATTGTTTCAAGACGAAAACAGCTATCTGCTGGCGAGGGTGTTCGGGGGCTTTTTGCTTTATGTAGGAGTGATGAGCGTTGTTAAACTTTTTCGCAAGAGCAGCGACGGCGGTTATGATGCTGCGGTTCCCGAACTGAAATATGATGAGGGAAAAGCTTTTGGCGTCGGCTTACTTACAGGTGTTTGCGGCGGCCTCCTGGGTATCGGCGGCGGCTCGGTGGCGACTATATTGCAGCAACTTGTCCTGAAAATACCCATCAAAAGGGCGATGAGTAACTCGGCGGCGATGATCGTTTGTGCGTCGTTCGCCGGAGCCATTTATAAAAACGCAACGCTTGCAAGCCACGGGATCAGTATTATCGAATCGCTTAAGATCGCAGCGTGCGTTATCCCGACGGCGTTTATCGGCGGGTACATCGGCGGACACTCAATGCACATCCTGCCAAAAAAAGTAGTACGCGTAGTGTTTATTATCGTGGTGTTGCTGTCTGCGATAAAGATGCTAACGGTTCAGCCAAGCGTTTAACGCTTTTAAAAAAGCGTCAAACAAATCCTAAGCACTAAATCCGAAATCCTAAACAAGCACTAATAACCAAAATACAAATGCTCCAAACGATTCTGACTGCGTCAGAATAGGGTTTGAAGAATTTGGACATTAGTGTTTTGAATTTGTTTCGTATTTCGATATTCGGATTTAGGATTTCATTTTTTGGGTTGATTCTGTTTTTGTTTTTTCAGTTTTGCCCAGGTATCGCGCAGGCCGACGGTTTTGTTAAAGACCAGGTTCCCTTCGCTGCTTTCGGTATCTGTGCAGAAGTATCCGAGCCTTTCAAACTGGTAGCGATCACCTGATTTGGTGTTTGCCAGTGATTTTTCTACGAAGCAGTTTTCCAGAACACTTAGCGAGTCAGGGTTGATGTTGTCTATGAAATCTTCGCCTTCTTCTGTTGCTTCGGGGTTTTCCTTTGTGAACAGATTGTCATAAACATTTACTTTCGTCTTTAGCGATTGGGTTGTGCTTACCCAGTGTAGTGTTCCTTTTACTTTTCGCCCGTCGGGTGCGTCGCCGCCTTTTGTGGCTGGGTCATAGGTGCAGTGCAGCTCGACGACTTCGCCAATCTCATTTTTTATAACGTCGGTGCAGGTTACGAAGTATGCGTATCGCAGGCGTACTTCTCTGCCGACTGACAGGCGGAAGAATTTTCTCGGAGCGTCTTCCATGAAGTCCTCGCGTTCGATGTAGAGTTCTTTTGTAAAGTGAACCTTGCGAGTTCCGGCAGACTCATCCTGCGGGTTGTTGATGGCTTCGAGCTCTTCTACCTGGGCATCGGGATAGTTTGTTATGACGATTTTTAGCGGGTTGACGACGGCCATGACGCGATTCGATGTTGTGTTAAGGTCGTCGCGGAGGCAATGTTCTAATAGGGCAAGATCTATCGTGCTGTCGGTCTTTGCGATGCCGATGATTTTGCAGAAGTTTCGTATGGCAGCGGGGCTGTATCCTCTTCGGCGCAGGCCTGAGATGGTGGGCATGCGCGGGTCGTCCCAGGCGCTGACGTGGCTGCCTTCGACGAGCCTTGCGAGCTTGCGTTTGCTCATCACGGTATACGTCAGGTTCAGCCGGGCGAACTCTCTTTGTTTCGGGTGGTGGATGTTCAGTTGGTCGATGAACCAGTCGTATAGCGGGCGGTGGTTCTCGAACTCCAGCGAGCAAAGCGAATGGGTTATCCCTTCGACGGAGTCTTCGAGGCCGTGCGCCCAATCGTACATCGGGTAGATGCACCATTTGTCGCCGGTGCGGTGGTGCGCTGCGTGGAGGATGCGGTACATGACCGGGTCGCGCATGTTGATGTTGGGGCTGGCCATGTCGATCTTTGCTTTAAGACAGCGGGTGCCGTCGGGAAACTCGCCGTTCTTCATTCTTTCAAAGAGGTCGAGGCTTTCTGCGACGGGCCGGTTGCGGTATGGGCTTTCGGCGCCTTGTTCCTTTAGTGAGCCGCGATGCTCGCGGGTTTCTTCCGGCGTAAGGTCGCAAACGTATGCTTTGCCGTCTTTGATCAGTTGCCTCGCCCATTCGTACATCTGGTCGAAGTAGTCCGATGCGAAATAGAGGCGGTCCTCCCAGTCCCATCCGACCCACTTTACGTCTTCCATTATTGCGTCTACGTGTTCCTGCTCTTCCTTTATCGGGTTGGTATCGTCGAAACGCAGGTTGCACTTTCCGCCAAACTCTTTTGCGATGGAGAAGTTAAGGCAAAACGCCTTTGCGTGCCCGATATGCAGCCTGCCGTTAGGTTCCGGGGGGAAACGCGTATGCACACGCCCGTCATTTAGACCATTCTTAATATCCTCAGCGATCTCTGCCCGGATAAAATCCAGCGACTCGTTGGTATTTTCGTTGGTCTCGTTGTTACTCGCATTATCCATTCTGGCGGTTCCTTTGGGAAATTCACTCTAATGGTGCAATAAATACACCGTTTCTAAGCTAATGTCGACAATTTTCCCTTTAGAACAGGATTTTTTTGTTTCTTTTTTCAAACAAGGTTGCGTTTATAGCAGTGCCATCGCAAAACTAAGATAAACGAAAGCCAGCTTACCGCAAAGGCCGTCGGTATAACCAGCCAGTTTACCTGTTGCGTGATCTGAGATACCCGAAGAAAAAAGCAGATAAAAAACAGCGCTGGCGCAGTGAACATTAGTGTCCTTTGCCTTCTTCCAAATAAAATTGATACTGTAAAGCCCAGCGGCATCAGCATCGGGATTATATAGATATGGCTAAGTTCTGGAGCGACGAATGACAGATCATGTGGTGATGGATTAAAGACATGCCCCGGTACTACAGGCATGTACGGCTGGATCATATTGGCAACACCAACTACCGCTCCAACGAAGACCATTGCAAAGATAACCACAAAGACTCCGGTTACCGCCGAGGCATAAAATTTATCCTTTCGATTAGCCGGAGTATGCAGTGTCGGGTGTACAGGGAACATGTGCGTCATGGCACCAATTACCGTCATGAGATATAATATATCCAGCATTGCTTTTGGTCCCTCAGAGCGGGTAAGAGCTACATTGCCGAACATATATCCGAATAAAAGAAGGATTAACAGTAATGGCAGCATCTCTATGGAGCTTGTTAAAAGCACCCTGTCATATGATGTGTATATCCATCCAAACGCAGACTTGTTTTTACAGGACAAACACTTTTTCATTTTGCCGGTAAAAAACTTTTCTAACAAAGCGGATATTCTGCTCCTTGTTTTTTTCCTGCCTGCCGCTTGCGAAATTCGCCAACCCCTTATCTTATGTATGTCCCATTTGTCGAACATAGTCATTATTTCCTGGCCGCAGGAGTTTCGTCTGAATGATTCTTTGCCAAGGTAGAACTTGAAAAATATTATCCACACCAGTGCCGGAAGAATAATAAATAACGGCGTCTCGGTAAAGACGGGCCAAATCCTGTGGTTCCTGCAGTAGAAAATGGTGAGGAAAATGACCGCCCATACACCGCCTACCGTACATGGCCTGCTTTGGATATACTCGTTCTGAAAGCTTAACCATACGCTTAAGACATACACACTCATCCCGGCAAACCACACTGCCATAGCTGTCAATAGAAAATTGTCCGCTGTAGCCATTATCATTTTAGACTTTGCTGCTACAGGTATCAGTGTAAACAATGCACCAAGTATAAAAATAAATTTGTGGCTAAAACGTCGTTGACCTGGCAGGCAATATGTTACAGGCCTGCACATTATCTCTTTCTGTATCGAACCTACAAGCAGCCCGAACAGCATTGGCATTATTAGATGAAACATTTCCATATTTTGTACTTTGGGTTTATTAGAGATTACTAATGCAGGAACCTGGCACAGGATGATAAAATACCAAAAGTAAAGTATAGGTCTTTGATAGAATATTTTAAGATTGGCAGTTAAAACTTTCATTCTTTCTCCGTTTGTTTAAAACTTTAATTGACAACAAGACCGTTATTGATGATCAGTTTGTAGATATCCTCCAGCGAGAGCGTGGATATTTCACACTGGCAGCCGTACCTTAGAGCGGTATTCTGCACGGCCGTACGATCTGCATTTTTCAAAACAAGCAATGCTTGTTTTTCGCTTTGCTGCTGATCTACGACATTATGGAACTGGGGAATGCTTCCCTCAAGGCCGGTAAGCTTTACCCTGCAAAAACTCTCAAGAAGCTCATCGAAGGGGCTGTCATTTATGATCTTCCCTTTGTCCATGATCAGCACATGGTCGATAACCTTTTCGATGTCCGAAAGAATATGCGACGAGATGATTATCGTCCTGTCCTTTGTCTGGATTATCTCAAGCAGCAGATCAAGGAAGTTGCTCCGCGCAATAGGATCGAGGGCCGCTGCCGGCTCATCAAGCAATAACAGCTTCGGCTCATGGCATATCGCAAGCAGTATCGCTAATTGCTGACGCAAACCGGGCGAAAGCTTGCCAACCCTTGCCTTTAGATCGATGTCGAATTTTTCGATATAGTTATTCTGCAAGTCCCTGTTCCAGTTATCGTAGTAGGCGGCGATATAATTGATGTGCTGTTTTACCGTCATCCAGTCGAGCAGTTGCCCGTCCTGATGAACGTAGCCTATCTGTGCCATCGCCTCAGCCGGGAGGTTTTCTGCATCCAGCCCAAACGTCGAACACTTTCCTTCAGTCGGCAGATAAAGCCCGATAGCGTGACGGATCAGTGTGCTTTTACCACAGCCGTTGGCACCGACTAAACCGATGATCGAGCCTTCGTTTATTGATAGATCGACATTATCAAGAGCGGTTGTCTTGCCGAATCTTTTTGTTATATTTGAATAATTTATTATTTCCAGTTGGCTCATGTTAGCTCCTTATATCTTTTCTGTTGTTTTAAGTTTGTTAAAAACGCCGGACGCGATCTGAACGAATTCTTCGGCGCTTAGTCCCAACGATATCGCCTCGCTTGCAACCTGCTCAAGGCCAAGTTCCACAAGCTCTTTAGAGTTTGTGTTTTTCTGCTCAGGGTTAAGTTCCGCGGCGAAAACCCCCACCCCGCGCTTCCGGTCAAGCAGACCCTCCATTTCAAGATACGCGTAGGCTTTGCTTACTGTCATGGGGTTGACCTTGAGCCTTGCGGACATGTCCCGTACCGAGGGGAGTTGTTCGGACTGCCTTATTACGCCGGCGAGTATCTGATAGCGAATCTGACCCATTACCTGGCGGTATATCGGGATGCCGGAATGTGGATTTATTTGTAATAGCATTTGATTCCTTTCTACTGTATTACTTAAATAATACACCAATTCGGCAAATATGCAAATCAAAAATTAAATTCTTTTTCAAAGATAACCGTAACTTCTTTACTAAAAGAGGCTTATGGGGGTGAAAAATTATTATATGGCAGCGGTTTCGCTCTTAACAACTGAGCGTTAATATTCATCTGCGTTGCAAGTAAAGTTCCAACCGGTGCAGAAACGGTGCACTTTTCAAAATTAAACACACAAGCTTGACTTTGGGGCTATTGTAGCTTAGATTTGGCGTTTTCGAGAATTCACTGGAGATATAGCTATGGTAGTAACGAGATTTGCACCGTCACCTACGGGTTATTTGCATGTTGGCGGGGCCAGGACAGCGTTGTTTTGCTGGCTTATGGCACGTCATAGTAATGGCAGGATGATCCTTCGCATCGAGGATACGGATCAGAAGCGCAACACGCCGACGGCGGCTAAGCAGGTTCAGGACGACTTGCGGTGGCTTGGGATCGAGTGGGACGAAGGGCCGGAGGTTGGCGGACCCAACGGTCCGTACGCTCAGAGTCAGCGGCTTGACATATATAAGAAGTATACGGACAAGCTTTTGGCAGAGGGCAAGGCTTATTACTGCTTTGATACGAGCGATGAGCTTAAGGCGATGCGGGATGAAGCTGAGAAGCAAAAGAAGTCCTTGATATACCGTGCGCCTGCGACGCTCCCGACCGAAAGCGACGCTGAGAAGGCACGTGCGGAAGGCAGGCCCGTGACGGTACGATTCGCTATGCCGGATAAGGACATGGTGATCACTGACGTTGTTCGCGAAGAGTGCACTTTCAAGCGGGACGAGCTTAGCGACTTTATCATCCAAAAGAGCGACGGGTTTCCGACGTACCACTTTGCATGCGTCGTCGACGATGAGCTTATGGAAGTGACGCACATTATCCGCGGGCAGGAGCATCTGATGAATACGCCGTGGCATGTTGCTTTGCAGGAGGCTCTTGGGTTTAAGACGCCTATCTATGTTCACATGTCGGTTACGATGAGCGAAACGGGCGGTAAGCTTTCCAAACGCGAGAGGCCAAAGGCTCTTAAGAATATCATCAAGCAGACTGGCGATATCGATCTTGATGCACTTACGGCAGCAGCGGGGTTAGATGCCGATGAAATGAATAAATTTTTGAAGGGTAAATCTGTTCCTGATATGCCGGTGATCGATAAGATGGCTGGGTACCTGGGTGTTAGCTTGCCGGAGATCAATGTTGTGGATTTTATGAAAAGCGGGTATCTGCCAGAGACTATGGTCAACTTTCTTGCGCTGCTTGGGTGGAACCCGGGTGGTGACAGGGAGATCATGACGACGGCCGAGCTTATCGAATGCTTCGATATATCGCGGTTTGCCAAGAGCAACAGTCTGTTTGGCAGGAAGAAGCTGCTTTCGTTCAATACCGAGCATATTCGTATGTTATCGCCTGAAAAACTGTTGTCGCATTTCAAGAACTATCTTAAAATTGTCAACTCAGTGGTGCTTTGTGACGATGATAAGCTGTTGGCCCGCCTGATCCGGATCAATGAGGGGGCGCGGACGCTGGCGGATATCGAAAAGAAGTGCCGTTTTCTGTTTGCTGAGGATGACGATCTGGATTACGATATGAAGTCTGTGAAAAATGTCTTGCTTAAGAAGGATGGCCTGGCTATGTTAAGGCTCGTGGGTGAGACGTTAAAGGGGCTTGGGGAGTTAAGTCCGGCGTCTATCGAAAAGTGCTTGCGTGGGCTTGCCGAAGAAAAGGCGGTTGGTCTTGGAAAGGTTGCTCAGCCGTTGCGGGTTGGGATATGCGGTAATACGGTGAGCCCTCCTATCTTCGATTCAGTGGATATGCTGGGCATGGACAGAACGTTAAACAGAATTGAAATAACATTAAAGAAGTTTGAGGCTTAGGATGTCATTATTGGTAACAGGTTCAATAGGCATAGATACAGTTAAGACGCCTTTTGGTTTTAGCGAAAATTGCGTTGGTGGTTCGGCGGTTCATTTCAGTATGGCAGCGAGCTTCTTTTCGCCGGTCAGATTTCTCGGTGTCATCGGCGGCGACTGCCCGTTCGATCTTCGTGAAACTTTTGAAGGCAAAGACGTTGACTTTGAAGGGCTTGAAGTAAGAGCCGGCAGTAAGACGTTTCGCTGGCTGGGTTCTTATGAAGGTGAGATGAATGAGGCCAATACCGACGGTGTTGAGCTAAATGTGCTTGCCGAAGATCCGCCAATTGTTCCTGATGCTTACAAAGACAGCGAGTATGTATTCCTTGCTAACACGGCCCCATCTTTGCAGATACAACTGCTTGATCAGCTTTCAAACCCTAAGTTCGTAGCGGCAGATACGATGAACCACTGGATCGTGACGGCGGTCGACGATCTTAAGGGGTTGCTCAAGCGTATCGATATGCTGGTTATTAACGAAGGTGAAGCACGGCTGTTAACCGGGCACAGGAATTTGATGACGGCTGCGCAGAATATTATCGAGATGGGGCCCAAGGTTGTGATAATCAAAAAGGGCGAGTACGGTTCGATGATGTGTAATTCCGATGGCGATTGCTTTATCCTTCCGGCGTTCCCGACGACTATCGTGATCGATCCGACCGGTGCGGGCGATTCGTTTGCAGGTGCGATGATGGGCTACCTGGCTGAGACAAATAAGATCGACGTTATCTCGCTGCGTAATGCGATCGTTTATGGAACGGTGGCAGCGTCGTTTACGATCGGTGATTTCTCGGTTCATGGCATCAAGGCGATCGATAAGGCCGATCTTGAGGAAAGATTCGACACGCTGCGTAAGGTGACGCTGTTTTAGGTTATAGTTGATGCGTGTATTTATAGCCATTGATATCGAACCTCACATCCTTAAAGGTATAGGGGCTTTGCAAAAGGAGCTTCGTCAACATCTCCATCAATCCCGGGGCATTAAGTGGGTGGATCCTTCGCTTATTCATCTTACGCTGAAATTTCTTGGTGAAGTCGGCGATGATTCTATTTGCGAGGTTTGCGAGATCGTGCGTTATGCGGCGGGGCGTCATGCGGGGTTTCCTATCGATGCTCACGGGGTTGGTGTTTTTGGTCGTCCTGCTCGTGTGCTTTGGATGGGTACGGATACGCCGGTGGAGCTAGCAGATCTTCAGGGTGATATTGAGAAAGGGCTGGTTGATGCTGGGTGGCCGGCGGATCGCAAGAAGTACTCGGCGCACCTTACTATTGCCCGGATAAAGAATACCAAGGCTGCGATAGACGTCAGTAAACTCGTCAATGGGTACGAAACGGCGAAAATTGGCAGTTTTTTTGCAGATTCTGTGTGTATTTATAAAAGCGAATTGACATCTGAAGGCCCTGAGTATACTCTATTGAGCAGGACTAAACTACAATAACCAATTCAATGAAGAATATTCAGGAGACTACGATGGTGCTGGCAAAAAAGAAGAAAAAGGTTGCGGTAAAAGCTAAAACAACGAAAACCGAATCGAAGGGTTCTGCGCTTGATCGTGCGATAGCTCAGATCGAAAAGCAGTATGGAACCGGCTCAATTATGAGGATGGACGAGTCGAATATGCCTAAGATCAAGGGTATCAGCACCGGCTCGATATCGCTGGATATTGCCCTTGGCGGGCGGGGTGTTCCGTGCGGACGGGTATGCGAATTCTACGGTCCGGAGTCCTCGGGTAAGACGACGCTGGCTTTGCATGTTATCGCTGAGGCGCAGAAAAAGGGCGGGGTGGCAGCGTTTATCGATGCGGAACATGCGCTTGATACGACGTGGGCGAAAAAACTTGGCGTCGATGTAAGCAGTATGCTTGTTAGTCAGCCGGACACGGGCGAGCAGGCTTTGGACATCGCAGAGATGCTGATCAAGTCTAATGCTGTTGACGTTATTGTTGTTGACTCTGTGGCGGCGTTGGTGCCGGCTGCGGAGATGGCGGGCGATATCGGTCAGTCGCATGTCGGTTTGCAGGCACGTTTGATGAGCCAGGCGATGCGGAAGCTTACCGGTTCTATCAGCAAGAGCAAAACGAGCCTTATCTTTATCAACCAGATACGGATGAAGATCGGTGTCATGTTCGGCAATCCGGAAACGACGCCGGGCGGAAAGGCGCTTAAGTTTTACAGTTCGATCAGGCTTGACATAAGAAGGATCGCGACGATCAAGAATTCTGAAGGTGTGGCTGTGGCTAACCGTGTCAGGGGACGTGTTGTTAAAAATAAAGTTGCACCTCCTTTCCGCAGCGCTGAGTTTGATCTTACGTTCGATGGCGGGATCAGCAGGGAAGGCGATATTATCGATCTTGGCGTTGAACTGGATATCGTTCAGAAGAGCGGTGCGTGGGTTAACTATGGCGACTTGCGGCTTGGACAGGGTAGGGAGAACGCAAAGACGTTCCTGAAAGAAAACCCTGAAGTTCTCGCTGAGATAGAACAGAAGATATTTGAAGAAAAAGGCATTGAATTAGAGTAACCGTTCACGGAAATTTTGACAGGATAACAGGATAAAAAGACAGATAATAAAAAATCCTGTTAATCCAAAAGAAATATCGTAACTTGCATAAGATAATAAATGCTGCATAGCGAACTGACAGAAGATCATTGCCTGTGCCCATGCGATTTATAATAAAATGGGACACGATTATCTGGAGTCAGTCTACGAAAGATAAGGTAGAAGTAAAACGAAAAGTGAAAGAATTATAATCATCCAGTTATCCTGTCAAAAAAGAGAGTTTAGAATGATTGACAGGAAAAAACGGTGAACGGTTACGAATTATAGCAGAGGATCGAGTGTTAACAGCAAACCAGATCAGAAGTGCGTTTATAGATTACTTCAAAGATAAAGAACATAAGTTTATTCCAAGCTCGCCGGTTGTTCCTCAAAACGACCCGACGCTGCTTTTTACGAATGCGGGAATGAATCAGTTTAAGGATATTTTTCTGGGTTTGTCTGCGGGGGATTGTAATCGAGCAGCCAACAGCCAGAAATGTATACGGGTATCCGGTAAACATAACGACCTTGAAGAGGTGGGCTTCGATACGTATCATCATACTTTCTTCGAGATGCTTGGCAACTGGTCGTTTGGCGATTACTTTAAGGAAGAGGCGATCACGTGGGCGTGGGAGCTTTTGACGGAGGTCTATAAGATCGATCCGGATAAGCTTTGGGCGTCTGTTTTTGGCGGTGACGAAAAGGACGGCTCTGAGCCGGACGACGAAGCTGCTGAGATATGGGCGAGGGTAACGTCGCTACCGAAAGAGCGTATATTGTATTGCGGTAAGAAGGATAATTTCTGGGAGATGGGCGAGACGGGTCCATGCGGGCCCTGCAGCGAGATACATATCGATCTTGGCGACGAGATGTGCGATATGAAGCACGTCGAAGGTCATAAGTGCGAGGTTAATGCAGGGTGTTCAAGGTATATCGAGCTTTGGAACCTTGTGTTTATTCAGTTCAACCGGCAGCAGGGCGGCAAGCTTGAAAGGTTAAAAGCCAATTACGTCGATACCGGCGCAGGGCTTGAACGTATCACCGCGGTTTTGCAGAACAAGAAAAGCAACTATGACACCGACCTGTTTATGCCGATCATCAATGCGATCTGCAAACTGACGGGGCAAAAGTATACTTCTGTGCTAGATAACAAAACCGACAGCGCGATACGCGTTATAGCTGACCATATCAGATCGCTTACGTTCTCTATCACCGACGGGGCTACGCCTTCTAACGAGGGCAGGGGCTATGTGATGCGTCGTGTGCTTAGAAGGGCGTCGAGGTACGGCAGGGTGCTGGGTGTTAATGAGCCGTTTATGTATAAACTTGTCGATGTTTTAAGCGAGACTATGGGCGAGGCTTTTCCGGAAGTCAAAGCAAGAGCCGAATTTGTTAAGACGGTTATCCGGGCCGAAGAGGAAAGCTTCGGCAGGACGCTTGACAGGGGGCTTGAGATATTTGCAACGGCAGCAGCGGCTGCTGAGAAAAAGAAAAGCAAGATCATTGACGGCGAAGCTGCGTTTAAGCTTTACGATACATTCGGTTTTCCGCTTGATCTTACGGAACTGATGGCGAGGGAGCGGGGGCTAAGCGTCGATACAGGCGAGTTTGAAAATCTTATGAGCAATCAACGCGCTCGCGCTCGGGCCGCACAAAAAACAACGTCGCTTGCTATGAACCTTAGCGGGCAAAACCTGCCGGTTACTGATGACAGTGCGAAGTTTAAAAGCGAAAGCATTGTTACAAAGGTTGTCGGCTTTATCGATGCCGAAGGTTTTAACTCCGAAGGTGAATTGTCCGATACAAGCAAGGACGCGGCGATAGTTATCGAGAATACATGTTTTTATGCCGAGAGCGGCGGGCAGGTTGGTGACGCAGGAATAATCGAATCGAACCACGGGCAGTTCGTTGTAGAAACGACCGAGCGGATCGCGGATTGCGTTGTACATAAAGGCAGACTTGCTTCGGGTACTATCAAGACAGGTGACGGAGTAACTGCAACGGTCGATCGTGACAGGGGCCAGACGAAAAAAAATCACACCGCGACGCACCTTTTGCAGTGGGCGCTGCAGAGCGTACTTGGTGACAGCGTAAAGCAGCAGGGCAGCCTGGTTTGCCCGGACTATCTGCGGTTTGACTTTACCTGGCCAAAGGCGCTGACCGATGAGGAGATGAAAAACGTAGAGCGTAAAGTAAGAGAAAAGATCGTTGGCGCTGTCGATATTTCCTGTACGTCGATGCCGATCGAAGAAGCGAAACAACTTGGTGCGATGGCACTGTTCAATGAGAAATACGGCGACGAGGTTCGTGTTGTTGCAGTCGGCGGCGACGAAGACTTAAAGAAAGCTTTCAGCAGGGAGTTTTGCGGCGGAACACACGTAAGCAATACCGCACAGATCGAAAGCTTCAAGATCGTCAAGGAAGAAAGCGTCTCAGCGGGCGTAAGACGGATAACGGCTATTACGGGCAAGGCCCTTTCGGAATATCTTATGCAGCGAAGTGAAGTTGTAGACGAACTTATAGGGATGCTAAAGGCTCCT
>SDBV01007570.1_pt1 | contig 14831 bp, 8 predicted proteins | sample 2277081 | NCBI WGS metagenome assembly SDBV01 (sample SAMN10402039, study PRJNA504765) | marine sediment metagenome | isolation source: marine sediment core GS10_PC15, 223 cmbsf | place: Arctic Ocean: Southern Knipovich Ridge | collected 2010
CAACCTTTTGCTTCATCATATAAACAATTCCTTTCTGGATGTTTTCGGACAGCTATTTGATTTTTATCCAACCATTTACTTACATATTTGCTTAAATCCTCTAAAATCTCAAAATTTCCATCTAAATAGATCGAATATTCAAAATCCTTAAAATATCTATGAGATAGTATTTTATATTTCCTAGATTCTCTTCTTTTATCTTTAAATTCGGATTTTACATAAATTATTTTCCATGGAGGACATGTCATAAATCGATCTGTAAAACATATATATCGAATATTTTTATTTGATACTCTGGGAGGTTTTAAAATATCATAACCTCCAAAAATAGCGGTATATATCACTAAATTCATGTAAATTCCTTTTCTGTTAAATTACTTCAAATATTGATATCTAATTATTGAACCTAAATGAATTTATCTATTATTAATGAGAACTTATTCTTTTTTATTGTGTCTCTCATAGGAAAATAAGACGTTTTAGCATATTAACATGATTTTCATAAAAGAATGAAGAGAGATAGCAAAAAAAAAAGATAATATGAGATTGAGTTTAAATCTTAAAATAAATTTAAGATTTTTTTCTTTTATATCAAATATTTCGATGATATTTCTTTCAATAGTTTTTTTTATTATGGCTTTTTTATTCCTTAATTCTTAACTATGCTCTTTTCCAATAATTCAAAAAATGTAATTTTTTTTTAAAAATAATAAAACAGAGCAATCTTCTTATTTAAATTCGCTTTATAGATAAGGATCAAGTGAATTTTTAAGTAAAGAAACTCATTTTAATTTATCGTCTAAGATTTTATTATAATAAGCATTTTAGAAATTTTCACAAGAATTTTTTATTTTAATGATACTTATCTTAATTAAGAATTTGCAACTTGCTATTATATTGATATTATTTCAAAAAAATCACATATAGAAATAATTTACATAAAATCCTAATGAAATATGTATAATGTTATGTAAAATGAAATTACTATTGATTTTCACTTACGGTGTATCTTTACAAGATTGGTATAACAATGGATTATTATTCAGAGAAACGAGTCTCTATAAGAATCTTAATAAAAAAGGTGTTTTTACAAATTTTCTGACATTTGGTGACGAGACAGATATAATACATTCAAACTTATTAGAAAATATTGAAGTTATTCCAATAAGAAAAGTCATATTTTCAAAGTTTCCAAAACTTCATTTTATAAAATCCTTATTTTTACCATTAAAACTAAAAAAGGAATTTGATGATGTGGATTTAATAAAAACAAATCAACTTAGCGGAAGCTGGATATCTTGTACTGCTAAGCTTTTATTAAGAAAAAAAATAATTGTAAGGGGAGGATATGAAAAATTAAATCGTCCTTTTTTATCTTATGAAAATAAAGGGATACTTAATAACATCAAACGCCTTATTCAATACTTTTTCATTTTTATTTATGAATTAATCGCATATAAACTAGCAGATGGAATAATACTTTCTAACTCAGAAGATATTTCTTTTATCGTAAAAATTTTTAAATTAAAGAAAAAGTATAAAAAGAAGAAAATACGACAATTTTTCAATTATGTTAATACAGATTTATTCCGTCCTATAGATTGCCCTAAGAAAGATAAACATGTTTTGTTTATTGGTCGATTAGAATTAGAAAAAAATTTATTTATGTTGTTAGATGCAATAAAGAACTTAAATGGATTTACTCTCGATATAATTGGGAGTGGTAATTATTTAGAGAAATTGAGAAAAAGAGCATCAAATCAGAAAATTAGAGTTAATTTTTTAGGAAGAATCCCTAATAACAAACTTCCTGAAATTATTAATCAGTATCAAATTTTTATCATGCCTTCTTTTTATGAAGGTAACCCTAAAGCTTTACTAGAATCAATGAGCTGTGGTTTATCTTGTGTTGGTTCAAATATTCAAGGTATAAATAATATAATTAAACATAGAGAAAATGGTTTTTTATGTGGGTTAACACCAAAATCAATACAAAATGCTATAAAATATGTGTATGAAAATGAACCTCTCAGGAGGCAAATGGGATTAAAAGCGAGAAGATTTGTAATTAATAATTGTTCTTTAGAATTATTAGCCAAAAAGGAATATTTTTTTTACCAAGAAATCTTAAATAGTTAATTATCAATAGATGTGAATATTTTCCTTACGGGTTGAAATTTATTGAAGATATCAGTAATAATGTCGGTTTTTAACGGTGAAAAATACCTAAGTAAAGCAATTGAAAGCATTCTAAACCAAAGTTTCACTCAATTTGAGTTTTTAATTATTGATGATGGTAGTTTCGATAATTCTATTAAAATAATTAAAAAATACGCCGTAATTGATAGTAGAATAAAAATTATTCGAAATAGAAGAAATCTTGGATTAACTAAATCTTTAAATAAAGCAATTTTACTTTCTAAAGGTGAATTTATTACCAGACAGGATGTAGATGATATTTCATTGCCAAATCGTATAGAAAAATCAATTACTTTTTTAGAGAAGAATCCTGAATTTGCATTTTGTGGGACGAATGGATTTTGCAAACAAAATAAAAATGAAAATTTAATTAATTTTACTGAATTTAAAGATATCTGGAAAAATCTGATAGCAAAGAATTGTTTTATTCACCCAAGTATATCAATAAGAAAAGATGTTTTAGAAAAATATGGTTATTTTGATGAGTCTTATTCTTTTGGACAAGATTATGAATTATGGTGTCGATTAATCTATAAGTATAAATTAAGAGCAAAAAATTTAAAAGAAAAGTTAATAATTAAGAATGTTCTCCCATATCGGTTTTTTAAATTACATATTTTTAAATTTATAACTCAAAGAGTAAATGATATTAAAACAAAAATTAAATATTTCAAATATACTCATTCTAAATTTAAATGCCTTTTTGCATTATTATTAAAACTTATTGAATTAACTACTCTCAGTTATATTACAGATTTTTTTACTGGATTATTTAGAAAAATTAATTTTTAAGGAAATAGAATACTTTACCTTTATGTTTAAGAAAATTAACAAAATTGAAATAATAAAATGAATAATCTTTATGTAATAATTAAAATTATCCTCTAAAGATGATTTAAATTCATATAGCTTTATATACTCACAATACGGATGAAAATAAGTATTTGAATTTACCTATAGGAGGGATTGCAAATGCTATTAAAGAATTATTACCTATACTTGAATCTATAAAGAGTTTAAAAATTTCTTTATTGACAAAATATTCTGAATACAAACCTACATCTCAAAAAACTGAATTACACTCATTTTACAAATTTAGAATTAGCAAAATTAATACTATTTATTTCTTCCTAAAAACTTTCTTTAAAACTATTAAAATAAACAAAAGGAATACTATCCATGCTATTTATGTCCCTACTTATTATATTGATTCATTACCTCTATTTTTAATTAATGTAATATTTAAAATCCCTCTAATAATAAAAATACCTATTGATTTTGAAACTTTACGTAATGAAATGATTATTTACAACTCAAGTTCTTTGTTTTTAAAAATTTCCTACTATGGATGGATGAATTTTTTCAAAAAATTCTATATAGGAAAAAAAAAGATATTCTATCAAGCAATTAATAATAGGATATACTTAGATTTGTTAGACTTAGGTATAAATAAAAGTAAAATATTGAAATTACCTAATGCTATATCTTATAGAAAATATTTCGATATAAAACGTCGTCATAAGGACAATACGCACTTTGGTTTTATTGGAAGATTAGTAAAAAGAAAAAATATCAAATTCTTACTTGGAGTATTTGAAAAATATATATCTAAATTTCCTAAAGATAAATTGTTTATTTATGGCATAGGACCTGAACAGAATCTAATTGAAGCTATAATTAAAGAAAGGAATTTAAATGAAAACATTAAAATACAAGGTTTCGAGAAGGATAAAAGGAAAATGTATTCTAACATCGATGTTTTAATTCATCCTTCTTTTGGAGAAGGGTGTCCAAATACGATTTTAGAATCAAGTGTTACAAATACATTTATAATAGCTTCGAGTGTTATTGGAATAAGAGAAATAGTAAGTCATGAAAAAGTTGGTTTATTATTTAATCCTTTTAATGAAAATGATTTATTAAAACAGCTCATATTTTATAAACAACATCAGGATTTAATCCCGAATATTTTAAAGTATGCTAGAAGCAATGTTATTAAGAACTATAATGTAAATTTAATTGGAAATCAAATATATAATTTTATAAAATCAAAATGGATAAATAAAAAGCAAAAAGAACCATTAAAAATTTCTATATTATCTCTAGTTTTCCCTCATCCAAAAGCTGGAATAATGCCAGGAGTAGAAAGTTATGTAGAAAGCTTTGCTGTTCCTCTAAAAAAATTAGGATATGATATAAGAATTATTACAACCTATTGGAATGGAAGTAATAAATTTGATAATTATAAAGGAATTCCTATTATGCGAATTTTAGATTCTAAATCTTTATTTGGCAAATTGGGTTCAATTTTTCACTTAAACAATTTTACTTTTGGATTAAATCTTCTTTTAAAAAAAAACTTCAAGTTGTACCAAAATTCTGATGTATTAATAATACCTTTAGCCATTGGTTTTACTAGATTCTTTAAATTAAAAAAAATTCCAATAATTTCATGTTTTCTACATTATGACAGAAGTCCATCTTTGGTTAATCAATTCAATTTGCCAATTTATCATTATCTAGAAAAAAAACAATTTACCAAACATAAAAATATTTTGACTATTTCCAATCACTCTAAAAAAGATCTCATGAAATTTTATGGAATTGGTAAAAAAGATATTAATGTTTTTCCAGTTGGAATTGATACTGAAAAATTTAATCCCTCCAAATTTTCATTAGATATAAGAAAAAAATACGGAGATAACATTCTTTTATGTGTTGGTCCCTTTTTGAAACGTAAACGCATATCTGTTTTATTAGAAGCAATGACTCAAATAATAAAAGTAATTCCTGATACTCATTTGATTTTAATAGGGGAAGGATTATTATTGAGAAAGTTAATTAAATTATCTAATTCACTAGGAATTCAAAATAGCACTTCTTTCTTAAAATTTGTAGAAACTGAAAAACTTTTAAGATTTTATGCTTCTTGTGATATTTTTATACACCCTTCAGAATTTGAGGGATTTGGGCAAGTACTTTTAGAAGCAATGGCAAGTGGTACCCCATGTATTTGCGCAAATAGAGAACCAATGTCAGAAATCATAGGAGATGCGGGAAAAACTTTTAAAGTAAATGATCCCATGGACCTTTCTGAGAAAATTATTGATTTATTAAAGGATCGTGAAAAATTAGCAGATCTTAGAAAAAATATTGGCGATATATTAAAAAAATATGATTCAAATAATATTGCAAAAGATTGGAGCATATACATTGAAAAAACAATCAAAAATTATCATAGTAAATAAGAATTATACATAAATAGTATATTTCTCAATAATTTTATTTTATACAATTTTTTTTACAATAACAATCCTTTCTTAGAATAATTTATTTTACTAGTATGGATTATGATCCTTATAGAGATTTTTTGGGAATAAACAACACTTTAGATGACGTCTGGTTTATTAAAATAGTAAAAATATAGTAAGAATGATTTGATGTTTAAAATGGAGAAAATACTTATTTCAGGAGCAAATGGCTTTTTAGGATCACACCTAACTGATTATTGTATCAAAAATGGTTTTGAAGTTTATGCTTTAGATCTACCTGATCGTCCTTGGAAAAACTTAGTTCATTTTACTAATGGACAGCTGAAATTCTCGTTAAATGAAAAATTAATAGCTTTTAGAGAATTAATTCAAATTCCAACAACAAATGAGAAATTAACAATTCTCGAATGTGATCTAAAAAATGCTATTTTATTACAAGAAATAATCCAGGCTGTAAAACCAAAGTATCTATTTCATTTTGGAGCACAACCATTAGTCAAACCATCCTGGGAAGATCCTGTGAATACCATAGAGACTAATATTATTGGCACGATTAATATTTTTGAACCAATTAAGAAAAAAAAAATTAAAACAAAAGTAATTACTGCTTGTACAAGCGCAGAATATGGCACAACAGCGTCAATGAACCGTCCGTTAAAAGAAACCGATCCCCTACTAGCGGTCCATCCATACGGAATTAGTAAAATAGCTACAGAACTACTTGCTCGCCAATATTTTATAAATTTTGGAATAGCAAGTGTTAATATCAGATTTTTTAATCAAACTGGACCAAGAAAAGTAGGGGATGCATGTGCTGATTTCGTTAGTAAAATCGCTAAAATAGAATTAGGATTGTCAAAACCAGTAATTGAGGTAGGAAATCTGAATACCTATCGAGATTTTACCGGAATAAAAGATTCACTTAAGGCAATTTGGTTAGCGGCAACAAAAGGAACTCCTGGAGAAACATACAATGTTTGTTCAAGTAGAAAAACTCAAATTCGGCAAATTTTAAATATTGCTTTAAGTTTTTCATCAAAAAAAATTGAAGTCAAAGAGAATACAGCAGTTAAATTAAGAAAAACAGATGAAGACATTATTATTGGCGATAATTCAAAGATAAAAAACGAATTAGGATGGGATATTACAATACCGATTGAAGACACACTAAAAGATATGTATGATTATTGGTTAGAGTATTACAAAAAAAATGAAAAATAATGAATTCTTGCTAAAATATTACAAGAAAATGCTAATATGAAAAAATAGGATTATTTCATTTCAAAATTAAAAGTAATTGTTTTAATAGTATTTTTTTGTAAATTAAATTCACAATATGGACACTGCAAGCCATCTTTTTTTTGCAATCTCGAAATTAAATTATCTTTTAATGCAGCAGAGCAATTATGATTTGGACATATATTTAATCTCCCAAATACTTTCCCTTCTTCTTTGGTTAATTCTCCAGAAATGATTTGAAGATTTTCTACATTGGTTTTAACTGAAATTACATCTTGAAAATTTATAAGAAATTCTTTTAGATATTCTGTTTTAGTTCCAATATCTAATATTATTTTCTCTCCGACTTTAAATCCATTCTTTTTACGAGTAAACTGAATATTTCTAAGTAAATCATTAATAACACGTTCAGCTAAAAGTTCATTATCAACAGAAGTGTCTAAATATATAATACAATATTTTGTTTCTGTTTTAGGCAATTTTTCAATATTCTGGATCGATGTTTTAATGTCTAATTCTTTGACATTCCCAATTTTCTTAATAATCTCGGGAAAAACAATTTCTGGCATTTCTTCTTTTGGTTCGATTATTATTCTTTTATTTGGCCATCTTAATCTTATTTTATTTTCTTCTTTTAATGCCCTAACACTTTCTGTCAAATCTCTAACAAAATACATCTGTTTTTCTAAATCAGTATCTATTTTGTCTTCTTTGAATTTAGGCCAATTTTGTAAATGAATACTTTCAGTTTCTTTTAATCCCAATGAATTTAAGTATGGTTTGAACATTTTTTGAAAAATTTCTTCACTAATCATTGGATTTATAGGTGCCAGCATCAATAAAACGTTGAATAATATTTTAAATAATACAAACATTATAATATGTTTATTAGGATCTTCAGAATATATATCAAGTTTTTCTCGATTCAACATAATATACCACCTGCTTATATCATTAACTAAAAGATCTCGTAATTCACCAGTAATCCAGGGTAATTTATAACTATCTGCTAATTCAGTTATTTTTTTAATTGTAGAATGGGTTCTTGATATAATCCATTTATCTAATTTATTCAATGAGCTTTCGTTAAAATCTACTTTTGATGGATCAAATTCAGCTAAATTATATTTTTCATTTGCATATACATAAACATTCCATATCGTATTTATGATCTTATAAGTGTCAGCATATTCTTTTACGTTAAAGTTAAAATCTCTACCTGGTTGAGTTACTCCAATAGAATAGAACCGAAAAGTTTCAATTCCTTTTATACTTGAATAAAATTTATTCTTTTTTAATTCTTCTACAGTACCGTTTATAAGATCTTCGGGTAAGATTTGATTTCCTTTTGATTTACTCATCTTTAATTTATTTCTTAAGGTCCACCCATGCATATAACAGGCTTCATAGTTTTTTCGATTAGATGATACCATAGCACTACATAATAGACTATTAAACCACCCTCTTATCTGATCCTTCCCTTCGAGAATAAAATCCGCAGGAATCCATGTATCAAAATGACTTTTTCCATCATAAATTCCTTGAGCAGCCCACATTACTGAGCCGGAATCTAACCACACATCTGAAATATCAGATATTCTTTTTTTTGTACCCTTATTACATTTTTTACATTGCCATGTTACTTCATCAATCCAAGGACGATGCAAATCTTCGGGACAACTTCCTGCAATTTTTTTCAATTCTTGTCTTGAACCAATTACAGTAATATCTCCACAAGCTTTATTATCACATATCCATACACTCAGTGGAACACCCCAAAAACGTTGTCTTGAAATACACCAATCCTTTAATGTGCTTAACCAACTTTTAAACCATCGCTTTCCTGCCCATTCAGGCACCCAATATATTTCTTCATTTTTTTCTAGTAATTCAGCTTTTAAACTTTCAGTTTTAAAAAACCATTGATTTGTAGCTCTATAAACCAATTTTGAATCGCATCGCCAGCAATGTGCATATTCATGCTCAATTTCACTTGTAAATATCAAGGTTCCTTTTTGTTTTAATAAATTAAGAATCTCAATATTAGCATCAAAAACGAACTTTCCTTCAAATAATCCTGCTTCTTTTGTATATACACCCCTAATATCAACAGGGGTAAATACAGGGATTTTATTAGCTACTCCAACTTCAAAATCTTCAGGTCCATGACCTGGTGCCGAATGAACTAACCCAACACCTTCAGACGCAGAAACATATTCCTCGGATAATATTATCGAATGGACAGTTTCACTTTGTTTTGATAATTCTTTTTGATATGGAACTTCCTCTAATAATGGATGAACATATTTCATTCCTTCTAAATCTTCTCCGAGATAATCCTCTACTATTTTGTATTTATATCCCAACTCTCCCGAAATGAGATGGACAATTGAAGCTTTTGATAATATCCAATACTCATTGAGATCTTCTATTTTTACTTTAGCATACTCAGCAATTGGATTTGCCATAATAGCTTCATTTGCTACTAAAGTCCAAGGTGTTGTGGTCCAAATGATAAAATAAGTATTTTCCATATCAACTGATTTAATCTTTAAAAATAAACTTGTATCAATAATATTTTTATAATCGTGCTCATGCTTAGCAAGGGCAGTTGCACATCTAGGACAACAGTTTAAAGGTCTGAAGAACTGGTACAGCAATCCACGTTCCCAAGCTTTCTTTAATGTCCACCATATACCTTCAAGATAACTGTTCTTAAACGTAATGTAAGGATTGTCCCAGTCCCAAAAATAACATCCTAATCGTTTAAATTGTTCATTCATTATCTTTATATTTTTTTGAGCATATTCTTTACATTTTTTAATGAATTTATCTATACCATATTCTTGTATATCTTGTTTATTTTTAAACCCTAATTCTTTTTCCATTTGAACTTCAATTGGTAATCCATGAGTATCATAACCGGGGGTATCCGTAACTTTAAATCCCCGCATGCGTTTATACTTGATTAAAAAATCCTTTAAAATTTTATTCCATGCAGTTCCAAGATGAATTGAACCCGTAGTATATGGAGGACCATCAATAAATCGCCAAGTATCTCTACCTTCTTCTTTTTTCCGTATTAAAGAATAAATGTCTTTCTCTTTCCAAAATTGTAGTATTCTTTCTTCTAATTCCTTTAAATTTATTTTTTTATTCAATATTTCCACGAAGATCACCTTATCGAAAATGTGATTGTTAAATATAAATAGTTCAAATTAAAAAATTTAATGAATACTCTTAAAATCATATATGAATGAGCCATTAACATTAAAAAAATTAAAGAAATAAAGACATTAAATTTAAATTCTCAACAAGAAAGATAATTTTATGAGTTTTTATCTTAAACAGAACCCACATTTTCCAAAAGATTTTATGGTTTGCTCCCAGCAATGATTATGATAGGCTCTATTACAATGCGGACATTCTGCATGACAATCATCATCACCAGCGATTTTTTTAGAGCAACTTGGACATTCTATTTTATGACAAATAACACAAGATACGACTGAAACTTCAAAAATTTTTTTAGATATTAAATTAAACAAATCGATAAGGTAACTAAATGGCGTCCATTCTTCAAAAAAATCATTAAAAGAAGTGTGTAGATCATTTTTTATTTTTTCATGTGCTTCTAATTCAAATTCGTTCACTACTTTAATTTCTGGCATTTTCATAGGATAATCAATAGGTAACCCAATCTGAAATTCAAATGTAAGATCTTGAGTTTTCATCTTTCCTTTCATATCTACTTTAATAATTGTTGTTGAGGGGTCGTATTTTATATCTTTATAATGATCCTTTAATAAATCTATTTCAAAATTAATCCTTGAGTTTTTATCAACTAACCATGAAATTTCTCTTACAATTTCAACAGGTTCAGATTCTTTCTCTCTCCAATTTTTATAAGATTTTAATTCTTTGATTGGAATATTAATGATTTGTTGTAATTCAGAAGTAAGGTTAATTATGGGACGATTCGGGTAATTTTCTAAATCAATTTCCATAATGTAATCTTTAAAACCATACGTTAATAAATGTACTTTTAATTTCGTTATAGTCTCTAAAATCTGTTCACATTGATATTCCCCTGAAATTTTTTTTGATTCTATTTCTATATCTTTAATAAAATATAGTTTTTTTTCAAATTCATGTAAAATATCAATGATATGCAATGGTTTTTTTGAACTCCAACTATTAAGCGTGTTTAAAGTTTTATATGGATCTCCCAATATATTGGTAATCTCCTCTGGGAAAGAGATAGTCGGTCTTCCTGGATAATTTGTGAAATTAATTGGAATAATGAATGTTTTTGTAAGAGTAATTGTAACATAGATATTAATATCCCCTCCCATTTGACTTCTTTGATCATAAGCGTACTCTTGTTGAATTAATCCTAATTCGGTACTGATATCTACGTTAATAGAATCAAACTCTTCGAAAAATTGATCTTGATATGGCGGTTGTGATTCTGTTTTAGAGTTTTCTGTAAAAGCTAGCTTTTCATTTATTAATGAGTTCTCTTCTTGTTGTTTAGTAAAAAGAAAATCATTATTTGAAAATGTAGAGGATGTAAATTTTTCAACTTCAAAATCCGGAGGAAAAGCATTTAAATCTGGAGTAACATATTCTTCTTCTAATATTTCATTTTTACTTTCAGATTCTTGATTTGAAGTTTGTAACGTTTTTTGAATTATTGTACTAAGTTCATTAATAAGATCAACCACAGCTGACTCTGGAGACCAACTTGAAATTGTTTTTAATTTAAAACTCCCCAACAATTCTTTAATTTCATCATGATACACTAGATTTGGAGGAGAATTAGGAAAATGATCATCAAATTTTATCTCTAATTCGTATTTTTTTTCTGGAGTTTCATAAACAATGCCATATAAATGAGCTATATTTCCCGAGACCATCCAAAATGAATATTTTGCCGCAATTTTCTGGGCTTCTATTAATATTTTTTGTTTGTCCATTAGACATCAAAATTTTTTATATATTGTCTATTAAAAACATAAAGAGTTTTCTTAAAAATGTTTTTGAATAATGAATTATTAAAATGAAAGTCTTTTAATTTATTTATCTTATAAAATCATACTTATTTCAAATTCTCTTGGATTAGATTAACCATTTTTAATATCTAAACATAAACATAGAAAGAAAAGTAAAATACTAATTAAAAAAACAACTGTCAAGTAAAATTATTTTAAAATATTGAAATTAAAAATTGATAAATTAATTATTTCCTTTTTGTTTTGAAAAAACATTTACAGTTATTTTACAAAAATATCTTAAAAAACAAGAAAGAAGGTCAAGCATTAAATTAGCCAAGTTGATTTTTGAAGAACCATGCTTACGATCATAAACTTTAATCGGGCATTCTATTATTCTCTTTTTATTAATCAAGGTTAAAATAACCGTCTCAGTAGCATAAGCAAATCCTTGGTATCTTGCTTTTTTAAGTATTGGCTTTAGTTTTTTATTAAAAGCTCGAAATCCGTTTTGATTGTTCATTATCTTTTGACCAAAAAATACTTTTAGTAGTTTTTCTATAATTGCTTCTCCTAATCTTGTTTTTATAGGTAAATTATAATAATTGGTTCCTAAGTATCTCGAACCAATCGTACAATCAGCTTCATCCTTGAAAATTGGTTTCACTAATTTTATTATATCTTCTGGGCAGTGTTGACCGTCAGAATCCATGGTAACAATTACATCGCCTTTTGCATGATTGATTCCAGTAATTACTGCTCCACCATATCCTCGATTTTGTTTATGTCTCACTAATTTTATTTCTCTATTACCATTTACCTTTTGAACTTCTCTTACGCTGTTATCTGTTGATTTATCATCAATTACAATTATTTCAATAGAGTTGTTATAGGGTAGACTTTCTATTATTCGCTTAATTGTTTTTTCTTCATTGTATGCAGGGATTATGATCGATATGAGAATATGGTCTTTTCGAAGTTTATACTGATTTAAACAGTCATACAATTCTTGAAATCTAATTTCAGTAGCTACTATTTCTGCTAAATCTGGAGTTTTTAAGGATATTGTAATATCCTCTTCAGAGCTCAGAGTTTTCAATTATTATGCCCTTATTAACGGATTTTAATATTTTTTGCTGAATTTTTTAATAACTTTTCTGAATATAATAATATCGTGTTTAAATATAAATTTATTTATATCGATCCTTATTTAAGGAAATAAATTGTTTGGCTTAATTAATTATTTTTTTACCTATATGTAAAATGTGTTCGCTTGGATATACTCACGTATATTCATCATGATTATCGAATTGAACAATTTATCAAATACACCGATGATCGTGAAATTATCTTTGAAATAGATAATAAAAGATGAGAAGAAACGACCTAGTACTTAAGAGTTTGGTCACAGTATATTTTTACTGAATTAAAAATAAGTTTATAGAATTTTTTAAAACATTATCTTAGGATTGTAATAAAAATTTGGAGTTATTGAAATTACTTTTGTAAATCTATTCTGTGTTCCTTCATGTAAATCAATCCTTCTTCAAGATTATACATTTTTAATTCAGGTTCAATTAATTTTTTTAGTTTAGTAATATCTAAACCAACATTTTTGGGACGTATTGCATTTTGTTTAAAATAATCCAATGGAGTAATTAAATTTTTGTTAAATTCAAATATTTCAACACATTTTATAGCCATTTCATATCTATTTAAAATACAATCTCCTGCTGTATGGTATATGCCCTTAGCGTTCATTTCGATTAATTTTAATATAGTTTGAGCTAAATTGATGACAAAAGTGGGTGAATTGATCTGATTTGTCACAACTGAGATGGGTTTATTCTGTTTTAGATTATCTAGAATCCAAGTTATAAAGTTTAATCTCTTTTTATTCCAACCGTATAATACTGCGGTTCTACATATTAAATATTCAATCCCGGAACCAAAAATAATTAGTTCTGCTTTATATTTTGTTTTGGCATAGTAACTTAAAGGATTTGGAATATCAGTTTCATTATAATAAAAACCTTCTTTTTTCATTCCATCAAAAACAAAATCTGTCGATAAGAAAACTAATTTTACGCTTAATTTTTTACACACCTTAACTACATTTAAAGGCCCCAGTACATTTACTTTCTTGGCAATTTTTCGATTAACTTCACATTCATCAACATTAGTTATAGCTGCTGTGAGAACAATTATATCTGGAGATATTTCAGTGATTTTTTTTTCCAACTGTTCATAATTTGTTATATCTATTTTCTGAAAAGGAACATCAGAGGGAAGATTTGAACTTTCTAAATCAGCACCAACTAAATTAAGATTTTGACTTATACCCTTGTCCGAATTTCTAAATTTAAACAAATTGGTACCTAAAAAACCGTTAGCACCGATAACAAGAACTTTTTTAAGATTGTTACCTGTTTTTATATTGTTGTTCATAATAAGTAAGATAATCCTTGTTTATTATATGATTTAACCATTTATCGTTGTCAATATACCATTGAATAGTCAATTCTAAGCCCCTATTGAATTTTATCTCAGGTTTCCAGTTTAAATCTCTTGTAATTTTATTATGGTTAATAGCATACCTTAAATCATGTCCTGGACGATCCTTTACAAAAGTTATAAGAGATTCTGGTTTATCTAATTGTTGCAAAATTCTTTTAATTAAATCAATATTAGCAATCTCAGAATCTCCACCTATATTATAAGTTTCTCCTATTCTTCCATTTAATAAAATTTTTAAAATAGCTGCACAGTGATCGGTTACAAAGATCCAATCTCTAATATTTATACCTTCTCCATATACGGGTAGTTCTTTATTATTTAAAGCATTATTAATCATTAACGGGATGAGTTTTTCCGGAAATTGATAAGAGCCATAATTATTAGAGCAACGAGTAATATTTATCGGCAATCCAAAGGTCTTATGATATGCACTTACTAATAGATCGGCTGAAGCCTTACTTGCAGAATAAGGACTATTTGGAGCTAATGATGTTTGTTCTGTAAAAGGACTATCTTCGAAATTTAAAGATCCATAAACTTCATCTGTAGATATTTGCACAAATTTTTTTATTTTATTTGTTTTAGCGGCATTTAATAATGATTGAGTTCC
>SDBV01007571.1_pt1 | contig 14828 bp, 14 predicted proteins | sample 2277081 | NCBI WGS metagenome assembly SDBV01 (sample SAMN10402039, study PRJNA504765) | marine sediment metagenome | isolation source: marine sediment core GS10_PC15, 223 cmbsf | place: Arctic Ocean: Southern Knipovich Ridge | collected 2010
GGTTCCATATCAACATTTCCGTGCCTTACTCGGTAAAGCTTTTAAGGCAGGATGAAGGTGAATTTCATGAGAAAAGTTGAAAAAATGCGAAAATCAGGGCAAAAACGCAGTTTTACAGGCTTACATCGCGGCATTGTAAGCATGATATGAGGCAAAGCAAGCTTGCTCCGAGACAAATGGAGCCTGCTGGAAAGAAATAAAAGGTTAGAAAATGAAGAATAAAAGTAAGGAGACAGAGCGGAAACTCCGGTTATCAGAAGAGAACTACCGCACGATTTTTGAAAATTCAGCGGTTGCTATCATGATGGTGGATGAACAGGAGCGTCTCATTTCCTGGAACAAGTTTACGAAAAAATTACTTGGTATGGACAGGGAAGATTTGTACCTCAAGCCCGTGAAATCGCTTTACCCTGACGAAGAATGGATAAAAATAAGATCTCATAACATTAGACAAAAAGGTTTAGAGGCTCACTTCGAAACCAAAATGATTAGAAAAGATGGCCAGATAATTAATGTTGGCATTTCGTTAAGTATTTTGAAAGATTCCGAAGGCACAACGACATGTTCGATAGGCATTATAAGCGACATCACCGAGCGCAAGCAGGCGGAGAAACAGCGGGCTTTTGATATGGCAGAGTTGGAAAAGTTCAAGGAAACCGCCCTTTTCATGATGGAGGATGCCGAGGAGGCCCGGAAAGAAAGCGAAGACCTCAATCAACATCTCGAAAAGGCTACTGTACGGGCTAATGATTTGGCCGCCCAGGCGGAGATGGCCAATCAGGCAAAGAGCCTGTTCCTTGCCAAGATGAGCCATGAAATCCGCACGCCGATGAATGCTATCATTGGTTTCAGCGATTTGCTAGCAGATGAGGACCTGACCGATGAGCAGAAGGTGGATATTAATACTATCAGGGAATCCGGCAAAAACCTACTGACGATTATCAATGACATTCTGGATTTTTCAAAGATCGAGGCCGGCCAACTTAATACTGAGATTATTAACTGCTCGTTAGGTAAGATACTAAATTCCGTAGAATCAATGATGAAGCCGCAGGCGGAGAAGAAATCTCTTGATTTTAAGATTGTCGAAAGCAATGGCCCGCCCGCACAAATACGCAGCGATCCTACCCGTTTGCACCAGTGCCTAATCAACCTTTTGAGTAATGCCATTAAATTCACTGAGCAGGGACATATACATATAAATGTTTGCCTGGAAGATAAAAATAATGAGCCGTTTATCCGCTTTGATGTAGAAGATACCGGTACGGGTATTCCCCAAGACAAACAGGAGGCAATATTCGAATCGTTCACGCAGGCAGATGGAAGCACGACCCGCAAATACGGCGGCACAGGGCTTGGATTGACCATTACGAGACAACTGGCAGAGCTTTTGGGCGGAGAGCTGACTCTAACCAGTGAAGTTGGTAAAGGCTCAGTATTTTCTCTTGCAATACCCGCTAATGTTGATATAACGAAACAGCAATTGCTGGACAGGTACGCCGAAAAAGAGTTATTGAAACGGGATGAACAAGCCGAATTCTCCGGCAATTGCCTGGTTGCTGAGGACATTGTAGCCAACCAGATGGTTATCAAACGATTGTTGGAAAAAGCAGGAGCTGAAGTAGCCGTTGTCAATGACGGCGTAGAAGCTGTCCAGCAGGCTCAGAGCAAATCATTTGACCTGATCTTCATGGATATGATGATGCCGAATATGAACGGATACGAGGCTACAAAGGCGATTAGAAAAGCAGGAATGACAATGCCAATAGTTGCCTTGACCGCTGACGCAATGAAAGGTGATGACAAAAAATGTCTTGAGGCTGGCTGCAACGATTATATGGCAAAGCCAATTGAGCGAAAGAAACTTTACGAAATGCTTGATAAGTATTTATCACCAGCTTCTAAGGTGGCAGATGATTCAGTGGTAGAGAGTATCGATGCGATCGAAGAAGAAGTTGACGAACTTAATCGGTCTGTCAGCGACGCTGCAATTGAAAGTAATGAAGTAATTATCGATTGGGCCGTTTTAGTTGATCGTATTGGCGATGACGATGAGGAGTTCATCAAAGATGTTGTAGGCTGCTGGCTTGAGGATAACCAGAACCGTGTGACGGCATTGGCTAAAGCGGTAGAGACGGCAGATGCCGATGAAATGCACATTCTGGCCCACACGATAAAAGGCTCTGCCGCGACGATCAGTGCCGACAGCTTAAGAGAAGCAGCTTATCAGCTTGACACCGCCGTTAAGGAGAAAAAGCTGGAAAATGCCCAGGCAATATTTGCTGAGATAGAAAAGGAATTCGAGAAAGTTAAATCTTATGTGTCTCAGCCAAACTGGATTCAAAACGCAAAAAAATAAGGGTGTAACAAACAACACGCAGGGTAAATATTAATTTTGGGAAATCAGGTAAAAATATGAGTAAAGAACTGTCCATATTGGTTATAGATGATGACAGGATGATCGGGCAAATACTGCAAAGGGCCTTATCACGAAAAAACTTTGTGGTCCATACCGCCCAGGATGGTCCGTCAGGTATTGAGCTTGCCAGGAAGGAAGATATCGATATTATTCTCCAGGATTGGATGATGCCGGGTATGGATGGCATGGAAGTAGTCAGACTGCTCAAACAAAATGAGAAAACTAAACAGATTCCGATCTTTATGCTCACCAGCAAAGACACCGAAGGCGATATAGATCAAGCCATTTTAGCAGGGGTTGATGATTATATCGTTAAGCCCTTTAGTACCTCAGAGATAGACAAAACAATCAGAAATAAGCTGAAGAAGGTGATGGATACTAACGCTAACAAAAGAAAATTCAGCCTTACAAGTTTCTTTTCAAAAAGCTCCTGAGTGTAACCGGCGGAGCAAAAACGCCCCGGCTATAGATGTTCCTGGCAGCACCGGTTATATTGCCCCCCCCCTCGTAGATTTTATCGGCCCTAATATATGCCTCCCCTAACTCACTTTTCAGATGTTTTCGCCGATTCCACCACTTTTTTATTGATGCATTTCGAGAGCAAGTATGCAGGTGAATCTTTGGTCCTATAACATAAATATGGACAGAAAGTCGCCTTTCGTAATTTAATGGGCTCAAGATTATTTCGCCCCTCAAATATGCCGAAATAACGAAAGTAACGGGGATGTTCTCTGTTTAGAAGTTCCTGTAAAGGTTTGACTATTAAAGAATTTGGAGTTCTTTGTGGGCTTACCCGCGAAAGACAATTCGCTTGTAGGTAACGCTGTTGTTATAGAGGTTGACAGCGATCAGACTGTGCCTGTCAAAGACAGCCCTGGCTCATATGAAGATGCAGCAAGAGCCCTTGCCGAAAAACATGGTGTTGAGTTTATCAGGCTCTCAGAGACAGAGCTTTCTTCGCAGATTGTCCGACTCGTACCGCACTGGCTCGTTACCCAGCATAATATCATCGCTGTAAGATTTGAAGAGGATACACTCTATGTTGCAATGGCCAACCCAGTGGATTTACCCACCCTGGATCAGATAAACCTCGTGACAGGTTTCAATGTAAAGCCGATAGTAGCGACTGAGAGAGAGATTATAAAAGCTATCAGCCAACACTATGGTGCCGAACAGATGACCAGGCAGGATTTGGTTGATGCCAAATTAGATACCGAACCTGCAGAGCAAGGCGATAAAGAGAACAAAGAGCTGGTGTTTTCGGACGAGGTAAGTCAGGTTGTTCGGCTGGTCAATTCCATAATCAGGGACGGTATAGAATCACATGCAAGCGATCTCCATTTTGAGCCGTTAGGTGAAGGAATGGTTGTTCGTTTCAGAGTTGATGGCATTTTACACGATTGCCTGACGATTCCGGCAGTGGTAAGAAAGGAAGTTGTCTCACGCCTGAAGGTCATGGCGAAAATGGACATCACCGAAAAACGCAAGGCACAAGACGGTCACATTACCATCAATTACAAAGATAATAGTTACGACCTGCGTGTCTCCATTCTTCCAACTGTAGATGGGGAAAAGACGGTTCTGCGAATCCTCGATAAAAACAACATGTTAATCGACCTGTCCACATTGGGCATGGGTGCTGAAGACAGGGCTTTGGCCGAAGATGCCGTAAGCAGGCCGTACGGTATGGTTCTTGTAACCGGACCAACCGGTAGCGGAAAGACGACAACTTTGTATGCAATGCTTCACAGCCTCGATGCAATTGAGAAGAACATTATCACAATTGAAAATCCGGTTGAGTACCAACTGGACAGAATCAACCAGATACAGATTGATCCTGCCCAAAAAGAGACGTTCGCTGGAGCGCTACGGTCAATACTCAGACAGGACCCGGATATAATAATGGTCGGTGAAATAAGAGATACGGAAACCGCTGAGATTGCGGTTCAAGCTGCTCTGACAGGTCACCTTGTTTTAAGTACCCTGCATACAAACGATGCGGTAACTGCTATTATCAGGCTAAGAGAGCTCGGTATTCCTTCATTCCTTATATCATCGTGCGTTGTAATGGCAGGAGCACAAAGACTGGTCAGAAGGATTTGCCAGGATTGCAAAGAGCGTTATCAGCCAGACGAAAAAACATTGAAACTATTGGGAATTGAGGATATTCCTGCCGGGGGATTTGTTCACGGTAAAGGCTGCCATTATTGTTTCGGCACGGGTTTCCGCGGCAGAGAGGCTGCGTTTGAAATGCTCACAGTAGATAGTGATATTCAAAGCGCAATATCGGCAGACAAAGGCGCATTGGAAATAAAGAAGATGGCAGTGGAGAAGGGGATGAAAACACTGCTGAATTCTGCGTTGTTGAAAGTATTTGAAGGCAAAACAACCGTTGAAGAAGTAAAACGAGTAATAGCACCGGAGAGATTTTAATGGGCCTGTTTCAATATACAGCTCAGGCCGTTGATGACGGCCAGATGTTAACGAGTACCTGTTACGCTGACGATGAAGGCAAGGTGCGGTCGGATCTTAAGCGGATAGGATATACCGTAGATTCAATCAAGCCGCAAAAAAGCGATGAGGTATTCGGGCAGCGCAAAAGGATAAAGTTTTCCGATTTGGTCAATATGTGCAGACGATTCTCAATAATGTACGCAGCGGGTCTGCCGTTGTTGGAATGTTTATCTTCACTGGCTCAGGAAAACGAGAGCAAAAACCTCTCAGACTCTTTACAGGATATCCATGACCAAATCGAGCAAGGCAGCAATGTAGGGGATGCATTTGCCAGGCATCCCAGGGTTTTCTCTCCATTTTTTGTCAATCTGCTCAGGGCCGGCGAGGCCGCAGGCAAGTTTGATTATGTACTTGCGCAGTTGGCAACATCTATGGAAAAACAATACGAGCTGAAAAGAAAAATCCACCAGGCCTTCGCATATCCGATTATTGTCGTGGTTATGATCTTTCTGGTTGTAACAGCGATAATGATAGTTGTTGTGCCCGCTTTTTCCGGAGTCTATACAAAACTGGGCGTACCACTGCCGGGGCCTACGATCGCACTCATCTACATTAGCAATAACGCTGGTTTCATTATTCCGTCAATAATCGCTTTAGCTGTCGGCCTGTGGGTTCTGCACAGAAAGATTCGGTTGGTCCCCGCGGTAAAGGGCTGGCTGGACAAACGGAAACTATCAATGGCAATGATAGGGCCGGTTTACCACAAGGTTGTATTGCTAAAGTTTATCCGCACATTGAGCACTATGGTTGCGGCTGGTGTGCCATTATCCGAAGCCATATCCATCGCCGAGGATGTTGCAGATAATACCGTTACATCGGAAGCGGTCGGTATGGTTCAGCGCAGTATAAAACGCGGAGGCACGATTACCGAAGCCGTAAAACTACACGGTTTTTTCCCAAAGACAATCCTACATGCCTTCTCAACCGGAGAAAAGTCCGGAAAGCTCGGCGAAATGTTAGACAGGTTCGCCGGCGGTATTGAACAGGATGTCGATGATGAAATAAAAAAACTGGTCATAAAAATAGAGCCGATGCTAATGGTAGTTATGAGCATGGTTATAGGTTTTATTTTATTGGCTATTTATTTACCAATTTTCGATGTAGTAAAAATGATACGTAAATGATGTAACTGTCTGGAACATGGAAAGTCCTCTGCTCTGACAGGTTCCATAATTGAAAAGACGGATGCTTCGAAAGGAATGAAAGGTGAAAGCGAGAAAAGGTTTTACATTGGTGGAATTGCTGCTGGTAGTTCTGATTATTGCGGTATTAGCCTCAATAGTCGTTCCCAGAATGAGTGGCGCAGCTGCTGAGGCAAAGAATGCCAAGTGCGACGCTAACTGGGCTAATCTGGTAAGGGCTCTTGAACTTTATGCAGCGAGCAACGACGGAGCATACCCGGCGACTGATGTCCTTTTTCAATCCAGTGTTCTCAACAGTAGCACATACTTTCCGCATGGGGCACCGGTCTGTCCATATGGCGATGCTTATGTCTATGTCCCAACAGCAGGCCAAGAGACAGTGACTGCTCATAGTCATTAAGATACACCCTTGAGGCGTAAAAAATGAAGCGAGGACCTAATACAATTAAGGCAGCTTTCAGTCTGGTTGAACTTGTCATGGTTGTTGCGGTATTGGCAATACTGGCAAGTATTGCAATTCCCAGGATTGGGTGGGGGACAATGGGCAAAGTTCAGGCTGAAACTGCCGCTCGACAGTTTAGCGATTATCTGAAACTTGCCAGATCGCTTGCTATAACACACGCCAGCAGCAACAGTAGTGGGTACAAGGTAGTTCTGTCAGGGCCGTTTACGTCTTATCGTGTTATCAATGCTTCTACAGCAGAGGTTGTAAAAGGCCCCTTTGATATACCGGAAGGTGTAACTTGCAGTGGTGACGATGAATTCCACTTTACACCTCTGGGCCAGTTACAGGGCGGCAGCACATTGACGCTTGAGGTTACAAAGGCGGGCGATACTACGGTTGTTACAGCTACAGCCATAGGAAGGATAACAATTGAATGAGAAAACTAAAGACAAAAGGCTTTACCTTCGTTGAGGTTCTGGCTTCTGTGTTAATTCTGGCCGGGACCATCGTTCCTTTTATACAGTATGCCGGCGACAACATTGCTATGAGTATGGAAATAGAGCGAAGGGTAAAATCCAACCTGCTGGCAGAGGTTGAGATGGAAAAGATAAAAAACGTCCTTCGGAAATCGTTTGAAACGGATTTTACCGTATGGTCGCCCAATCTTGGAAACAATTATCTTGCCGGCAGGATATCGACGGATGTGAGCTCGACGCTGAAGATTATTGGAGTTTCGGTTGGTTACGATGCAAATAAGAATGGTTTGCTTGGAACAGATGAAATTACGGTTGCTTTGACAACGCAATATGCAAAAAGAAGTTAAAAAACATGTTAAGTGCTATCGCGCTTTCACGCTGGTTGAACTGATACTGGTGGTTGGCACGATAGCTCTGGTTACAGGAGCACTTGTCGGGCTGATTGGCAACAGCTACAGAGACTTCAAGTTTGGCAGTGACCGTTCAACTTTATTGCAGGATGGACAGGCGGCGATAGGGCAGATGGTTCGCATCATTCGCCAAGCCGAAGCATTTACTGCGGTAAGCCCGTCAACCGACCAGGCAGGCGATATAACATTTACAAACGTAAATAGCATAACCGAAGAATTCCGATTGAACACAGATTCAAGCGAGCTTGAATACGGCCAGCCAGGCTCTCTAAGTGCGTTGACTGGTTCTGTAAGCAGTCTTGTATTCACCTGCTACGATATAAAAGGTGACGCCTTAACCGGTGCAGTTGATCCAAACAGTATTCAGTCGGTACATATTGAAACGGTGCTTACAGATACACAAAACAGTTTCACACTCATCGGCAGAGTTTTTTGCCCGAAAGATTTCTAAAATGTTGTCCAGGATCAACGAATTGAAAAGCTTAAGAAAATGAACAGAAATAATAAAATACATACGAAGAAATACAGAGAAGGATTTATTCTCGTACTAACTTTATTTGCCGCCTTAATAATGTTGGCTTTGATTATGGCGTTCATAAACATAACAACCGTAGATTTGATCCTTGTCAAGAACCATATGTGCAGCTCAAAAGCTTATTATATAGCAGAAGCCGGGATTGCCGATGCGATAAACCAGATTCGACTGAACGGCCCGCTTGCAGATACCCAATGGCAAGAGACTTTCCCGCCGACTACGTCAGACACATACGACGTTTCTGTGTCGCAGAGTTCGACAGTTATAACTTCTGCAGGACTTGCTTCGGCTTCTAATTTTGGCAGGGCCCTGGAAGTGAAGGTAAGTGTAAGCGGCAGCTCATCGCCGTATAAAGTGTCAATTAGCCAATGGAAGGAAGTGACACAGTGAACCATGATAAATCCATCTTAGGTGTGCATATAGATGACGATTTTTTAAATATCGTTCATCTGACACAGACCGAAAACGGTTTGCAGGTTCGCAACTGGATCACTGAGTCCCTGGGGACAGGTATCGTAAAGGATGGGCTGATTATTGATGAACGAGCAATTTCGCAAAAAATCCGCAACTTTATCAAATCAAATCAGTTAACGCCCTGCAAGGCGATAATGTCACTGTCGTGCTCGACTGTAAGGTTGAAGCCTTCCGAGTTTCCAGTACAGGCAGATAATCAACTGCAAAAACAGGTCGAAGATCAGGTAGGAAAGTATTCCCTGTTCGAAGGCCAGGAGGTTGTTTTTGACTATTGTGCATTTGAAGAAACTGCTCAGTCCTCCGACAAGCAAACGGTGCTCCAGGCAGTTACAACCCGGCAGATGAGCGATGCCTGCCTGGCAGTTGCGCATAGAGGCGGGCTGGATTTGCTAAGAATCGAGCCCGCAGTTATGCCAATTATAAAATTTGTTTTTAATAAACAAGCTGCAGATTCCCCGGCTGTCTCTTCGCTGTTGGTTTTGGACCCGGCAATATTTGGTTTAAAACAAGCTGCAGATTCCCCACAAGCTGCAAATTCTTCGACTGTCTCTTTGCTGTTGGCTCTGGACTCGGCTTCAGGCAATTTAAGTGTTTTCAAGAATGGCGTACCCAAACTCTGTCGGAATTTGAGTGTCGGGACAAAAGTTTTATCACAAAGTAAAAACGGCTTTACCCACCTGACGAAACAGATAAAACCAGTTCTGGAGTTTGCACACTCGATTGCAGATTCACAGCGACTTGTACTGAAGATTGCAGGAGCCTGCAATGTCAAAAAGCTGGAAACAATCACCAAGCAAATAAAACAACGTTTAAGTGGTGTGGGTGTGATTGTTGAGCAAATAGAGTCCTGCCAGATTGCAAAACCATTTGACGTTCAAGGCGCCGATGAGGGAGAAATCCCGATATTTCCATTTGCTTCAGCCCTGACAGCTTTTGGTGTTTGCGAATATAATGGACAATTAAACCTCATATCGCAAGAATCACTTACGAGAAAAAAAACTCATAAGGAAATGTCATTTACAGCAAAAACTGTCGCAGCAGTAATTTTGCTGTCTATCGCAGTTTTAGCCCCATTGAAAATAAAAACAAAAAACGTTGAAGCAGCTTCATCCGGGATTGAAGTGAAGGTAATAGAAACCGTCCCAATGACAAAGAAAATCACTGGTCTTAAAAAGCAGATCAGGCAGTTAAAGGACAAACAGGCCGCTTATGAGGCGGCCAGCAAAGAGTTGATCGACATCCCATGGCCAAAGGTACTGCAGGTAATAGGCGATGCTGTGCCGGAAAAGGTGAGAATAGATAATATTTTAACGACCAATTCAGGAGGATTCACACTGCATGGAAAATCCCTGGCTGAAAGGTACGTTAACAAATTTGTAAAAGAATTGCAAAACGAGGATCTTGTCGAAAGTGCCAAACTAAAAAAAATCGAATACGATGACACCCATGACCAAATTATTGTTGTTTACGAGATTACCTGCAAAATTCGAATGCCGGAAAGCGGTTTATGATTATAGAAAAGTTAACAAAACTTGATGAGCCTAAAAGAAAGGCGGCTGCCGTCCTGACGGTACTGGTTATAGCTTGTATCTGCTACTTCGCGATAATCAGAGATTCCGTAACGAAACTAAAAGCAGCCAATACAAATTATGTCGATGTTCAGGCTGCATATGCAAGCACCGAAAGTCAACAGACTGAACTTCCTGATTTACAAAAACAGCTTGGGGAAAAAGAAAAGCAGTTTCAAGAATGCCAGCGGCAGTATTTCAGCAGCTCTCAGGCTGTGCAGTTTTTCGAAAATATAAATACTATGGCTTTGACCTATAACTTAAAGCCCATTTCAAGGATAATTTCCGAACCAAAAAACCTCGTTGAGGATAAAGCTAACAGGAAAGAGGCCGAGCCGAAACAGCAATTCCTGAAAACTCAATCGGCAGAAATAACTGTCACCGGGAATTACTTTGATATTGTGAATTTTGTGGACCAGCTAACCGGTCGCCAGCAGAAAGTTTTGATAACAAATTTACAGATAACCTTGCCGAGAGGTGAGAAATTCAATCCGAAGGCATCGTTCAAAATTACTTTGGTAATAGACTTATTCGGTGATATAGAAAAATGAAACGTTTAATAATTATCATAACAGTACTATTTGTGACATTGGCAACTGCGGCTCCCTGCCTCAGCAAGGATACGCAAGATGAAAAGAATCCGTTTGGGCCGCTAATTGTCAAAAAATTGCCTGAACGCTTTGAAATGGCGAAAAAACCGAAATCGACGAAAGTTGAGGCTAAAGAAGACGTTTCATCAGCTCTCGAACACCAAGACCCTGTCATCACTGATGTATTTAACCTAAACTTTGCCAATGCCAGGGATACTGAAAAAACTATCAGTAAACTTGTCTCCCCTGACGGAAGAGTGGGGATAGACGACCGGCTTAACTGTATAGTTGTTACCGACACAGCATCAAACATGGAGCTAATCCGCCAGACCATCAGCAAACTGGATGTCAAAGCTCCTCAGGTAATGATTGAGGTACTGATAGTTAATGTCAAGCTTACTGACGAACTGAAGATGGGTGTCGATTGGACTAAGCTGGGTACCGCAACGAATTTCTTCACCCAGGGCCTTAATATCACCGGAAGTGCAAATCCATACGGCAAGATGACGTTTTCATCAACGCCCGGCAATTGGAGCATACAAGGGCTGATGGATTTCGTTGAAACCAACAGTGACGTCAGAATTCTGGCAAATCCCAAGGTGCTGGTACTGAACAACCATACAGCAATAATAGATGCTGTTGAACAGATACCATACAAGCAGTTAAACGAAACATCCGCAGGCGGCAGTATAGGCTCTGTCTCTTTCAAAGAAGCTGGAATTAAATTGGAAGTAACTCCGCAGATTACCGATGACGGTTACATTATTATGCACATTAAGCCCGAACAGAGTGTTCGAACCGGCACATTTACGATTGAAAACAGTGAGACTCCGATCATTGAAACGCGGAGGACCGACACGACACTGCGGGTCAAAGACGGCCAGACGATTATCATTGGCGGTCTTCGCAAAAGCGAGCCTTCTGTGGTGGAAAGCAAAGTGCCATTCCTTGGCGATATCCCACTTATAGGTATGCTGTTTAGAAAGGTAGATACTGACATCATCGAAAGTGAACTTGGCGTTTTCATAACGCCGCATATTTATACTGATGGCAAATTATCTGAGGAGGAATTGAAACTAATTGAAAAAGGTAAGGAGAAGAAATCTCTGTATGAAGCCAGTGACTTACTAAGATTGAAATCGAATGAATAAACAAGTGATCAGAGACAATTATTCTTACCTTCGGCGACAAATAAAGTTTCCGGATATTAGGCGGAGACAATAAACTGTCTGGATCTCCTTAAGTTAGGAGATTTCAGATGGTTACAGACCTGCAGGTAAGGAGATTGGTCGACATGCAGAACAAACATGAATATTTGTATCAGGCCGCAGATGCGGACGATAGTGATTATAATCCATCCGCGGATATTGCCCCTGAGATTCGCGATAATTTCGTTGATATGCTTGACCTTGCCCTGCTGGCTGAACAGTGGCTTCTTGGCGCTACGCCCTAAGTTTATCGGAAATTAACAGAAAATATCCTAACTGTTTGGTAAATTATACTCTTACTAAGGGTTATATAAACCCCTGCCGGTAAAAAGGCTCACCAGAGTTTATTTCACGGACAAAGTGACAGTGGGCGTTACAGGACTCGAACCTGTGACCTCACGGGTGTGATCCGTGCGCTCTAGCCAACTGAGCTAAACGCCCTCAAGACAGTATTTGACCACATCGAGGCCGGACATGTCAAGGAATTTCCGGTTCACGGAAGGATAAAGCGGGAACTGAAAATAGAAAATGAATCGTCTGGGAAATGAATCGTCCTAAGTCCGATAACAACGGACGAGCCGGCCCTGTGATGGCGGTCGGGCAATTTCTCGGCGGTTGCAACGTTATCCTGCCTGCGAACTTTGCCGATACCACACCGGTCGGATCGACCCAAAGCGGCAGAATGCCCCGGCGGGTGTAATGTCAGCCCGAAAATGAACTTTCCAATCGCCAGCATGGTATATGGCCAAGGGCAGGCGGTAAACCATTTGGCGACGACGAGGCGGGTGGGCGATTTTGATCTTTTGGGTTGAAAGATAGCGTGGATTTATCTATTATAACTGTTTGCCAATAGTGTGCGTTTTTGCGAAATCATAAGGACTCATGGTAAGGATAGGCAAAGTAATACTGATACTGGCTTGTATGGCCCCGGTTGTCCTGTCCTGTGGATGCCGGCAGCAGGCTTCCCGCGACGACCCGAACGAGCCGGGGATTGGTCAGGAGCTGGCGGCGAAGCAGGTGGTCCACGCAGACAACACAGAACCGGCGCGGACCGACCGTCAGGACCAACTGCCGGAAAGCCCGTCAGGACAGGACCAGGCCACTGCAAAGGACACGCCAGGGGCGAATGACTCACTATGCCCAAACGGTGACGAGCCGCAGGAACCACAGGCAACAGGGGCCGAGGGGGCCGGGGAAGACCCCGCCGACACAGAAGCCAGAAAGGACCCCGCCGACACAGAAGCCAGAAAGGACCCCGCCGACACAGAAGCTGGGAAGGGACAACCCGAACAGGCTGCCACAGAGCCGGATAAGACCCCGGCAAAACAGACCGAAGGCAGGACAACCGCCGAGCAGGACCGGCCCGAGTTCTATGCCAAATACGAACGAGTGCTTCGCAAATACGTTGACAAAAATGGCAATGTTGACTACCCGCTCCTGCGCCGCAAACGGGGTGATATCGTCGATGTGGCCAACGCATTTGACCGGATAAAACTCAAAGAGCAGATAAACTGGTCAGACAACGAAAAAATCGCCATGTGGATCAATGCCTACAACATCTTCACGCTGAAAGTGATCATTGACAATTACCCGATAAAACCGCTGTGGTGGGCCTCGCTGATGTATCCTGTGGGCATTATGCACATACCCGGCGCCTGGGAGAAAACATATTTCAGGGTGATGGGCAGCCAATATACACTACGGGAAATCGAACGGGAGAACCTGCTGGGACAATTCCGTGATCCGAGGACGTGCTTTGCCCTGTCGTATGCGAGCATGGGCGGAGCGTTCCTGCGAAATGAGCCGTTCTACCCGGAACAACTCGACAAGCAACTCGACGAACAGGTCAGAAAATTTGTCCGGGATCAGCGAGGCGTAAAAATCGACCGCGACAACAACGTACTGTACCTGTCCGACATATTTATCTGGTACAAGCAGGATCTGATCGATAAATACGGCGACATAAAGAGTTTCAGGGACAGGGAACCCGACATCAGGGCATACCTGAATTTCATCGTCGAGTACCTCCCCAAAAAAGACGCAGAATATCTCCGTTACCACGACTTTGCGGTCAAATTTCTTAGGTACGACTGGCAACTGAACGACCAGCCCAGGAAATAACACTCCGGGCCACGGCACTTTTTTTCCTCCGCATACCCGTTAAGGGGACCTCTAAAAAGTCATTTTGGCGGACAAACTCTATTTGCCGCTCAAAAGCAATTATTAGAGCTACCCTTAAGGCTTGACTATTACCCGATCCGCCGTTACATTGTCTGCGTCCACGGAATGGGCGCAATCCCTGTAAGGGTCAATAAGAAGGGGGCGTAGTGTGAAAAATACCCCTTTCGTGCTCGCGAGAGAAGTGGAAGGCAACTGCGCAATTACGAGCCACGCAGTATGTAATGGAAAATCGAATTATCACAGGAGAAGTCATGACGAAAAACAACACATTAAAAAAGGCCAATCTCTCCGGCAGGAGCTATCTGTTTAGCAGTGAGTCCGTTACGATGGGCCATCCCGACAAGGTAGCCGACCAGATATCCGACGCGATTCTCGATGCCATGATCGCCCAGGACCCGGACAGTCGTGTGGCATGTGAAACACTGGTTACCACGGGTATGGCGATAGTGGCCGGCGAAATAACGACCAAAGCCGTGGTTGACATCCCGAGCATCGTGCGAGAGACGATCAGGGAGATAGGATACACCGACCCGCACGCGGGATTTGACAGTGAAAACTGCGCCGTCATCGTGGCGATCGACAAACAAAGCCCGGACATCTCACGGGGAGTGACAGAGGGCAAAGGGTTGCACAGGGAGCAGGGCGCCGGCGACCAGGGGCTTATGTTCGGCTTTGCATGCAGAGAAACGCCCGCACTGATGCCGCTGCCGATCTTTCTGGCGCACCAGCTTACCGACCGGCTGGCGAAACTGCGAAAGAACAGGAAATTCAAATGGCTAAGACCCGACGGCAAGAGCCAGGTGACGGTGGAGTACGACAACGGAAAACCAAAACGCATACACACGGTCCTGATCTCGACGCAGCAC
>SDBV01007572.1_pt1 | contig 14828 bp, 14 predicted proteins | sample 2277081 | NCBI WGS metagenome assembly SDBV01 (sample SAMN10402039, study PRJNA504765) | marine sediment metagenome | isolation source: marine sediment core GS10_PC15, 223 cmbsf | place: Arctic Ocean: Southern Knipovich Ridge | collected 2010
AAATATGACTCTATAATTACTCCTTGAGCTGGTTTTGAATTATCAGCTTTTAATTCTTCTATTTCAGCTATTAAAAGTATAACATCTAAAAGCTCTTCAATGCCTTGACTTGTTTTTGCAGAAACATTTACTGAAGGTACTTTTCCTCCCAATGATTCAACAATGATTCCTTGTTTTTCTAATTGCCCTTTTGCTTTTTGGGGATCAGCTTCTGGCCTATCCATTTTATTAAAGGCAATTATTAAAGACACTTTAGAGCTTTTAATGTGTTCAATAGCTTCTTTGGTTTGAACTTGAACTCCTCTTGTGCTGTCTATTACCAAAACAGCAATATCAGCTATTTTTGCTCCACGAGATCTCATTTGAGAAAAAGCTTCATGTCCGGGAGTATCAATGAAAGTAATTTTTTTATTATTTTTTTCAATTTGATAAGCGCCAATATGCTGGGTTATTCCACCAGATTCTTTTTCAGCAACCTTAGTTTTTCTTATTTGGTCCAGTAAGCTTGTCTTACCGCTATCAATATGTCCTAAGATTACTACGACCGGAGGTCTAGTTATTAAATTTTCATTTTCTTTTATCATTTAAATCTTTTTTCTCTTGACTCTTGTTTTTTTAGCAATTTCTATTGCTTTTTCTTCTTCTTTAGACAAGCTGTGATGTGAACAGCCTTTTTTAATTGGTTTTCCAAACACTCTGTTTCCTTCTCTGCTGTAAAAACTAGTTACAACCACACCATCATTATTGCCATCTAAAAATGCGATAGAAAAGCTTTGATTTCCACCCAAATCTTTAAAAGGATTAAATCTAATCATTCCCATTTTCTGAACAGAAAACATGGATTCTTTTTTTAAACAATCCAGTTCTTTGGATATTTTCCTAAACTCTTTTTTTAAAGACTTTAGCTGTCCAATAGCTTCTCGTAAGTTTTTAGGATCAATATCTCTTTCTTTATTAAATAGTTCAAATAAGGACATATATATTGTAGATTAATTGGTAATATTAAAGGAGCGGAGGCGGAAGGATTCGAACCTTCGATACCATTTTCAGGTATAGCAGTTTTCGAAACTGCCCGATTCAACCACTCTCGCACACCTCCTTTACAAAGATATTTAGATGAAAATATGTTTAAATTTATCACAGAATACACTTAAAATCAATTTATTAAGGAGATGAATAGTGATATACTCATAGAACATGAAAAACATTAAAATAGCTATTATTGGAGTTGGAGGAAGAACTGGCACAATGTTTGCTTCTGAACTTAAAAATAAAGCCAATGTTTTAGGCGTGGCAAGGGAAAAAGAAATTGAAATAATAGCTCAAAAAAAACTCTATATTCAAAGAAAAGGACAAGAGTCTCAGTTGTTCGACTGCAAGGTTATAAAAGACAGTGATTTTAAATCTGATTTAGCTCCAGACATAATTTTTATAACAACAAAAAACCCAGTTTACAGTGTTGTTAAATATTATTTCGAGAAATTTAAAAACAAAAAAACACCTATTCTTTTTCTTTCCCAGAATGGCATTGATGCTTTGAACGACACAAAAAAAGCTTTACAAGATATTTATGGCCAGAAAGCTCAAGACATTGCCATTATTAGATCTGTTTTATTTAATCCAATAGATATTAAAAGGGAAAACAACAATATATATGTTAAGTATTCTTTGCCAATACGGATAGCTGTTTCAAAAGCGCAGGGGCAAGCAGACATTAAAGATATTTTAAAAGTTTTAAAAAATGCTGGTTTTGAAGTCCATGAATTTTCCAAAGCAAATGTTAAGAATTTAGAATTTTCAAAACTATTTTTAAACTTAATCGGAATAATAAGTGCTTCATATAATTTGTCAGTGAAAAATGGCTTTAAAGATAAAAACATTTTTCAACAAGAAGTAAAAGCTTTAAAAGAATATATCAAAGTTGTTAAAAAATCTAATGGAAGATTTGTTAATTTCTCAAATTATCCAGTGAAAATATATTGTTTTTTAATTGACTTAATTCCAATGTTTTTTTTAGTGCCTGTTCGTAATATTTTAGCTAAATTCATTTCTAAAGGAAGAGAAGAGAAGGCAAAAGATTTAGATGAAATAGAGTATTATAATGGAGCTGTTGTTAAATTAGGAAAAAAAATCAAAGTCAACACTCCAGTTAATGAGTTTGTTCTAAAACGAGTTCAAAATAATTCTAAAAGTTAATTGTGTGGGCGATGTAGGAGTCGAACCTACGACCTTCTGCGTGTAAAGCAGACGCGCTAGCCAGCTGCGCCAATCGCCCTTTTTTTTGTGCCCAGAGTGGGACTCGAACCCACATAGAGTTGCCCCCACTACCACCTCAAGGTAGCGTGTCTACCAATTCCACCATCTGGGCTATTAGTATTTATTCTGGCTATGCTTTAGTTTCTTTTTGAGAAGTTTCTTTAATTGCTTTTTCTTCCGTCTTTTCTTCCTTATTTTTTGGTGCTTTTTTAAATTTTGCTACAAGTTTATCAGTTGGTCCGATCTTGTCTTTCAATTCAACTTTTTTAAGCCTCGCTCTTTTACCTTTCGCTGTTCTTAAGAAATAGAGTTTTGCTCTTCTTGTTTTGCTTCTTCTTAAAACCTCTATTTTATCAATAGATGGTAGGTGTAAGGGAAAAATCCTTTCAACTCCAACACCACTAATCACTTTTCTTACCGTAATTGTTGCTCCGATTTCTTTTCCATGCTTTTTTGCAATAACTATTCCTTCAAAAGTCTGGATTTTTTCTTTTGCTTCCTGCCCTTTCTTTTTTGCTTCTTCTTTTACTTTTTGGTAAACCTTTACTGTGTCACCAGGCTTTATATCAGGAATTTTCTTTTTTAAAAATGGTTGTATTAATTCTTTTATTTGTTTCATTTTTCCATTACGATTATTTTTGCTTCATCTGGGGATATATCCCTTTTTTTAACTGATAGTTTTTTAATGGGTTTTAAAGATTTTAATCCAAAAGCTTTTAAAAATTTACTTACTGGATCTAATTTAATTTTTAAGTTTGGCAAGCTGTAATGCATTGGAATTGTGATATGGGGTTCAAGCTGAGATACTATTTTCAAAGCTTCTTGAGCTGAGATAGTATATGTTCCTCCAACTGGAATCATCAATATATCAACATCTCCTATTTTTTCCAATTGTTCGTCAGTTAATTCTTTTTGGCCAAAGTCTCCCATGTGGCAGATTTTTAAACCTTCGCTTTCAATAACATATATTGTATTTTCACCTCTTTCTTTGCCCTGATTTTCGTCATGAAAACTTGGGACTCCATGTACAAAGATGTTTTTTACATCATATTCTCCCGGACCTTCAACTAAGAAGGGGTTTCCTGAAACAGCTTTAATATTATTATGGTCATGATGTTGATGGGTAATCAATAATACATCAGCATCAGTTTTTGGAAGCCTTAATCCAATACTCTTTTCATAAGGATCAATAGCTATTTTAATTAAGCTGTTCTTCTGCGGAGTTGTTGTTATGTGAAAAAAGGCATGACCTTGCCAGACTATGTTCATAAGAATGATTTGTTGAATTTATTCGTTCTTACTTTATATAATACCTATATCATAACTCTTGAAAAAATCAATAAAACGTGTAAACTAAACTTATAATTATGAAACAATTATTAGAAAAAAGTGAATTATTAAGACCAATAAGGATTGGTGAACTTGTTGAAGGCAAGGTGGTTGGAAAGGGACGATCCTCTGTTTTTGTTGATCTTGGGCCAGTTGGCACAGGTATAATCTATGGAAAAGAATTCTATGATGCAAAACGCAAGCTAAAAAAGCTTCAAATTGGCGACGAAGTTTTTGCAAAAGTTACTGATGTAGAAACTGATGATGGATTTATTGAATTATCAATGAAAAGAGCTACAAGAGAAATGACTTTTGAAGAACTGAGAAAGAAAAAGGAGAATGGTGAGTTAGTGACAGTGAGAATCCTTGGAGCTAATAAGGGAGGGCTGATAACAGAGGTTTCTGATCTTTCTGCATTTTTACCTGTTTCACAACTGTCAAATGAAAACTATCCAAAAGTTGAAGGAGGAGAAAGGTCAAAAATACTCCAAGAGCTTCAAAAGTTTGTGGGAAAAGACATGGAGGTCAAAATACTTGATTTGTTTGAGAAAAAAGATCAAGTAATTTTATCAGAGAAAGCAAAAGACTTAGAAAAAACAAAAGAAAAACTAAAAGAATTTAAAGTAGGAGATAAGATCAGGGGAGAAATTACTGGCGTAACTGATTTCGGAGCTTTCATTAAATTTCCCTTATCAACAAAGAAAGATATTGAACAGCTTGAAGGTTTAGTCCATATATCTGAGCTTGATTGGAAAATCATTGATAGCCCTCAAGATGTTGTTAAAATCGGGGATAAGATCAAGGCGCAGATAATTGAAATATCTGACAACAGGGTTTGGCTTTCTATAAAAGCCTTAAAAAAAGATCCCTGGAAAGGAATTAATGACAAGTATAAGAAAGGAGATATTGTGAAAGGTGAGGTGACAAAGCTTAATCCTTTTGGTGCTTTTGTGAAATTAGACAAAGAAATCCAAGGTCTTTGTCATATTTCTGAATTTGAAAGTCAGAAAATGGAGGAGATTTTAGAGCTTGAAAAAACTTATAAATTCAAAATTCTCTCAATTGAGGAAAAAGAACATAGAATGAGCTTAAAGCTCGTAAAAGAGTAAACTATCTCTTAAAAATGAAGAATTTGGCGAAAAACTTTCTAACAATTTTGTTAATCTTTTTACTTATTTCAGCAATTTTTAGTTTGTTCTATCAGCCTTTTGGCCAGATAGAAGAAATATCATTCACTAAATTAGCAGAACAAGTAAACCAGGATGAAATCAAAAGCATTACTATTTCTGGTAATCAACTTGACATCGTTTATTTAGATGACTCAAAGGCAATTTCAAGAAAAGAGGGTGAATCTTCTCTTTCTCAATCACTGCTTAACTACGGGGTTGTAAAAGAGAAATTAGTAAAAATTGATATTGAAATAAAAGAGGCTGGTGGAGCTTGGACATGGCTGGCTCCGCTTCTTTTTTCTGTTGTTCCAGTGCTTATTTTAGTTTTCTTTTTCTGGTCAATTATGAAACAAAGCAAAACTGGTGCAATGCAGGCCTTTGATTTTACAAAATCCAAAGCCAGGCTATTTGGTGCAAATGACAGAAGGAAAGGAAAAACAACATTTCGGGATGTTGCAGGATTGAAAGAAGCCAAAGAAGAGTTAAAAGAAGTTGTAGATTTTTTAAAACACCCAAGAAAATACTTGCAAATGGGAGCTAAAATTCCAAGAGGGGTTTTATTAGTAGGTCCAGCTGGAGTTGGAAAAACATTATTAGCGCGTGCAGTTGCTGGAGAAGCTAATGTTCCTTTCTTCCATACTTCTGGTTCAACCTTTGTAGAGCTTTTTGTTGGAGTTGGAGCAAGCAGGGTCAGGGATTTATTTACCAATGCAAAAAAATCTGGAAGATCAATTATTTTTATTGATGAGCTTGATGCTGTTGGAAGAATGAGAGGTGCTGGTATTGGTGGAGGCCATGATGAAAGAGAACAGACCTTAAATCAGATATTGGTTGAAATGGATGGTTTTGAAAGAGATGATACAAGAATTGTTCTTGCAGCTACCAACAGGCCTGATATATTAGATCCAGCCCTTCTTCGTCCTGGCAGGTTTGACAGAAGGATAGTATTAGATTTGCCTGATATAGACGGGAGAGAACAGATTCTAAAGATCCATTCAAGAGGAAAACCATTAAATCAAAATACAAGTTTAAGAGAACTTGCCGAAAGAACTCCAGGGTTTTCTGGTGCAGACTTGGCAAATATTATGAATGAAGCCGCAATTTTAGCTGCCAGAAGGAATAAAAAAGAGATTTTTCAGGAAGAACTATTAGAATCAGTTGAAAAGGTTTTATTGGGTCCTGAAAGGAAAAGCCATATTTTAAGTGAAAAAGAAAAAGAAATAGCAGCTTATCATGAGGCGGGTCATGCTTTAGTATCTGCATCTTTGCCCAATACTGATCCAATAAGAAAGATTTCAATTATTGCTAGGGGTATGGCAGCAGGTTATACCTTGCAAATGCCAGAAAGAGAAAAAAGAATGAAAACAAAAAGCGAGTTTTTATCAGAATTGGCAACTTTGCTTGGTGGATATGCTGCTGAAAAACTGAAATTCAAAGAAATTACAACCGGAGCTTCTAATGACTTGAAACAAGCATCAGATCTAACGAGAAGACTGGTGAAAAACTATGGAATGAGTAATCTAGGCCCAGTTTCTTTTGGAGAAAAAGAAGAATTAATATTCTTAGGAAAAGAATTAGGTGAACAGCGTAATTATTCAGAGCAAATAGCTGCTGCAATTGACAAAGAGATTCTAAGGTTTATAAAAGAAGCTGAAATCAGGGCCAGGAAAATCCTTACTAAAAGAAAAAGATTGCTTGATAAAATTGCTAAAACTTTAATTGAAAAAGAAATTATTGAAAAAGAAGAATTTGAAAGCTTGATTGGAAAGAAAAATTCTAAAAAAGGAGTAGTTTTAAAACCAAAAACAAAAAAAGGGAAACAGGTTAAAGTAAGTGTGAAGCGAGTATAAGCGCACGTAGCTCAGTGGTAGTAGCACAGATCTTATAAGTCTGTGGTCGCTGGTTCGATCCCAGCCGTGCGCACATTATGGGCGATTGGCGCAGTTGGCTAGCGCGTCACATTGACATTGTGAAGGTCATAGGTTCAAGTCCTATATCGCCCACATGGAGTTAAATATTGTTTATCAGGATAATGATTTGTTAGTTGTTGATAAACCTGCAGGAATAGTAGTTTTTTTAGAGAATGAAACTAAAGAAAAAACATTAATCAATTTATTGATTGAAGAAAATAAAGATTTAAAGAATGTTGGCAAACCTTCAAGATATGGGATAGTTCATAGATTAGATAAGGACACCTCAGGGCTGTTGTTGGTAGCTAAGAATGATGAAACCTTGTTTTTTTTACAAGAGCAATTTAAACAAAGAAAGGTTGTTAAAAAATACACTGCTTTAGTTAATGGTGAGATTAAAAATAAAGATGGAATAATCGAAACTTTAATTGGCCGTGGGCAAAAAGACAGAACAAAACAAAAAGTTTATTTACCCTTTGAGCCAGGTTCAGAAAATAAAAGGAAAGCAGTTACAAAATACAAAGTTTTGAAAAAACTTATTGATGAAAAAGAAAACAAGTATACTCTGGTTGAGGCAACTCCGTTAACTGGAAGAAAGCATCAGATAAGAGTTCATTTTCAGTATTTAAATCATCCGATTATTGGAGATAAGGTTTATAGTTTTAAAAACCAGCCAATTTTAAAAGATTTAAAAAGACAATTTTTGCATGCAACCTATTTAAAAATTAAAATACTAAATAATAAAGAAAAAGAATTTGATTTAAAATTAGCAACAGATTTAAAAAAGGCTTTAGATAATTTAAAAGAGTATTAAAAATGAAAAGACAAAAACCTGAAAATATTATTGGAAGAGTCAAACCAAGAGAAATTGTTGAGGAGATGAAAGAGTCATACATTGACTATGCAATGTCAGTGATAATTTCTCGTGCTTTGCCTGATGTTAGAGACGGTTTAAAGCCAGTTCAGAGAAGAATACTTTACACCATGCTTGAAGATGGGCTAAGGCATAATGTAAAATTTAGAAAATTTGCAACCGTTGTTGGTTCAACAATGGGTCGTTATCATCCTCACTCTGACCAAGCGCTTTATGGTGCTGCAGTAAGAATGGCTCAGGATTTTTCCTTAAGATATCCATTGATTCAAGGTCAAGGAAACATGGGTTCAATTGATGATCCTGGTGAATATGGTGCAATGCGTTATACAGAAGCACGATTATCAAAAGAAGGAGAAGAGATGCTAAAAGATATTTCAAAAGACACTGTTGATTTTGTTGATAACTATGATGGCACTAGGAGAGAGCCTACGGTTTCACCATCACCCCTTCCCCAACTTTTATTGAACGGTTCTTTGGGTATTGCTGTTGGTATGGCAACAAATATTCCTCCTCATAATTTAAATGAAGTTTGTGATGCACTCATTTATTTAATTGACAATCCTAAATCAAATACCATAGATTTGTTTAAATTTATTAAAGGACCAGATTTTCCTTTAGGAGGGTTTATGTATGATAGAAAAGCTATTATTGAGGCCTATTCTCAAGGAAAGGGGCCAATTTTAACTCGTGGAAAAGCTGAAATAATTGAAGATAAGAAGCAAAGAACACAAATTCTAATTAGTGAAATTCCTTATCAGGTTCAAAAGTCATCTCTTTTAGAACAGTTTGCAAAGCTTGTTTCAGAAAAGAGAATAGAGGGTATTAAGGACATTAGAGACGAATCAGATAAAGATGGAATGAGAATTGTTATAGAGCTGCAAAGAGATGTAATTCCTCAGAGAATTCTAAACCAGCTTTACAAATTTACAGATTTACAGCGCACTTTCCATTTAAATATCCTGGCTTTAGTTAATGGCACTCAGCCAAGAGTTTTAAATTTGCTTGATATCTTAAGATACTTTATTGAACACAGAAAAGAGGTAGTTGTAAGAAGAACAAAGTATGAGCTTAATAAAGCGAAAGAAAGAGCCCATATTTTAGAAGGTCTTAAAAAATGTCTTGCCAAAATTGATGCTGTTATTGATACAATTAAGAAATCAAAAGACCGGGAAGATGCAAAAAACAATTTAATAAAGCGTTTTAAATTAACTGAAATTCAGGCAAATGCAATTTTAGATACCAAATTAGCAGCTTTAGCAAAATTAGAAAGAAAAAAGATTGAAGATGAATTAAAGGAATTGCTTGAAAAGATAAAAGAGCTTACATCTATTTTAAAAAGTCCGGCCAAAATAAAAACTGTTATCAAAAAAGAATTAAGGAATATGAAGGATATTTTCGGAGATGATAGAAGGACAAAATTAGTTGTTTCTGAAATGGAAGAGATCTCTGAGGAAGATCTGATTCCAAAAGAAGAGGCAATTATTACCCTAACTCAAGGCGGATATATTAAAAGAATTGATCCTAAGGCATATAAGATTCAGAAAAGAGGAGGAAAAGGAATGCTTGGCATGAAAACTGTTGGAGAAGATATTGTGGAGCACTTTTTAATTGCTAATACTCATGATGAGCTGTTGTTTTTCACTGATTCAGGAAAAGTATTTAAAACTTTGGTTTACGAAATTCCAAAAGGTTCAAGAGTTGCTAAAGGAAGAGGCCTTCTTAATTTCTTGGAACTATCAAACCACGAAAAAGTGCTTTCAATTATTCCTTTAGGAAAAGAAGAAAAAAACAATGATCATGCACAATTCTTGGTAATGGCAACTAAAAAAGGAATAGTTAAAAAAACCAGTCTTAAAGAATTTAAAAATGTCAGACGTTCAGGACTAATTGCAATTTCACTTAAAAAAGGAGATTTACTTGAAAAGGTTTGTAAAACAACTGGTGATGATGAGGTGATTTTAGTTACTAAAAAAGGCAAATCAATTAAATTCAAAGAAAAAGATATTAGACCAATGGGTAGACCTGCCGCTGGTGTAACAGGCATAAGGCTTAAAAAACAGGACGAGTTAATTGGCATGGGTGTAATTCAAAAAACCAAACAAGAAAAAACAAAAGATAAAGGCAAAAAATATTTATTGATTGTTAGTGAAAATGGTTATGGAAAAAGAACTGATATTAAAGAATACAGGCTTCAGAAAAGAGGAGGCACAGGAATAAAAACTGCTAATATTATTTCTAAAACAGGGGATTTAATTGCTTCTAGGATTTTAAATCAGGAGGAAGAAGATTTGATTGTGATTTCTCGTCATGCCCAGGTTATAAGAATCAAGATTGCTTCTATTTCAAAGCAAAAAAGAGCAACCCAGGGGGTAAGAATCATGAGACTCAAACCTAATGATAAAGTTGCTTCTATCGCTTGTATTTAGCTTTCTTTTAAAAATATCTTTGATTAGGTAGAATAACTTTAAGAACTTATTATGTCATTTCTTGACCCACAAAAAGTATTAAATGAGCTTAATATTGAGAGGAACTTCATTGCAGCTGATTTTGGTTGTGGTTCTGGTGGCTGGGTATTTCCTTTGGCAAAAATGCTTGAAAACGGAAAAGTGTATGCAATCGATATTTTAAAAGAACCGCTTTCTGCCCTAAGAAGTAAAATGAAAGCTTTTAAGGTTTTAAACATTGAACCTGTGCAAGCAGATGTGGAAAAAAGCTCTAAACTTATTAGTGAGTCATGTGATTTGGTTTTACTGACCAATCTTCTATTTGAGGTTGAAAATATTGATAAGGTTTTAGAGGAAGTAAAAAGAGTTTTAAAGCCAAGAGGTCAGGTTTTAATTATTGACTGGCTGGATGGTTCAAATTTAGGACCAGAGAAAAAGATTTCAATAAATAATATTAAACAAGCTGTTGAGAAGATTGGTTTTCAATTTAAGAAAGAATTTAAGGCAGGTATTTACCACTGGGGCTTGATTATTACGAAATAATATATTAAGTGTTGTGAGAAAAACTTTAATCATCTTGACTGTATTAGTATTAGCCTTTCCAACTACTATTTTAGCCGTTGAGGTTGAGCCAGAGCAAGCGGTTAATTGTAGTGATTATTGTTATTATCTTGATAATGAGAAGTTTAACAAAACTCTTCCTACAGTTACAGGAGAAACAAGCTGTGATTGCGCGACAGATTGTGATGAGTATTGCGATCATCTTAAAGACGTGTCGCCCAAATACCAACCGCCTAGTCAGACTTGCTTTTGCAATCCTTTAGAAAAGATTACGGAATTTAAAACTATCATTACTAACATTATTGATTCTATTTTTAACGTTGCTATTGTTTTAGCGCCTTTAATGATTATTATAGCTGGGTTTTTGTTTGTTACGGCAGGAGGGAATCCAGAGCAGACCAAAAGGGCTAAAAACATCATTATTTGGACATCTGTTGGATTCTTTGTAATTTTGCTTGCTATGGGTATAATGGGAGTGATACAAAGCTTATTAGGAGTTAGTTAGCTTTTAAAAAAGAATTCAAAGCAGGTATTTACCACCGGGGCCTGATTATTGTAAAATGAAATATATGAAAAAGATAAAATATTTTACCTTACTTTTTTTAATCAGTTTAGTTGTAATGACAATGATATCTGGCACATTAAATGCTGGCATTGTAGAGATTGATAACCCTTTAGCTACTGAAGATTTCGAAGTCATTATTGATAACATTATTAACTTTATTTTTAATATTGCTGTTGTTTTAGCGCCTTTAATGATTATTATAGCTGGGTTTTTGTTTGTTACGGCAGGGGGTAATTTAGAGCAGATCAAAAGAGCAAAAAACATCATTATTTGGACATCTGTTGGATTCTTTGTAATTTTGCTTGCTAGGGGTATAATGGGAGTGATAATGAATCTTTTAGGAGTTAGTTAATTTTAAAAAACGAAAGGTCGATTTAAAAAAAAGAGATTTGAACATAAAAAGAATGAAAAAAGTATTTTTAAGCTTAATTGCAATAACTTTATTAGCAACACTTGCAATGCCTGCAATGGTTTCAGCAGCTGGGCCAGTAGAAGAATGTACTATAAGACATGACATTGAGTTAGGAGATGAGAGTAAAGTTGCAGGCACTGTGATGGATGTAGATGAGAGCGCTGCTTGGGGAATGTTTTGCATGTTAGATAGTGTTTATACAGTTGTTGACTGGATATTCTTTGGTTTAGTAGCAGTAGTATCTTTATTCACGATTTTAGGTGCTTTTGACATATTAACAGCAGCAGGTGATCCAGAGAAAGTAAAGAAAGGACGGGAAAGAATAATGTATGCAATGGTTGGTTTGGCAATTGCCTTACTGTCTCGTGCAGTTCCATCGCTTGTAAAGGCACTTATTGGAACATAGTCAGTTAAATATTGATTTTAAAAAGAGCGAAATCAATCCTATTTTAGGATTGATTTTGTGTGTTAAAAAAGATAGAATTGAGTTGTTAATACATGCCGAAGTGGTGAAATTGGCAAACACGTGAGGTTTAGGACCTCATGCCATTTATGGCTTGTGGGTTCAACTCCCACCTTCGGCACAATAACTTAAAAACCGCTTTTTCAAGCGGTTTTAGTTTTTAAGTGTATATTTATCCTTTCACAACAATCTTTGATTTTTTATTTCTTGTTATTTTGGGAATCTTTATTGTTAGAATTCCTTCTTTTAAAGTTGCATCAACTCTTCCAGAATCGATCTCAACAGGAGAAATTATTTGACGAGAAAATGGTCCCCAATAACATTCTTGATAAAAGTAGTCACCTTCTTCATCAGTTAATCTTTTCCTTTCACCCTTAAGCGTTATAACATCATCATCAATTGAAATATCAATATCTGTTGGTTTTATTCCGGCAATGGCTGACTGAATTACTAGATCTGAATCAGTTTGATAAACATCAACAGCCAATTCTCCTTCTAATTGAGGCCATTGCTCCTTTTTTTCTTTTGCTAAAACTGGAGGAGTCACAGGAGTTTCTTTTTTAACCTCTTCTTCCTTTTTTACTTTGAGTTTTGGAGTTGCTTTTTTCACTTTTGTTTTAGTTGTTTTTTTAATTGTTGTTTCTTTTTTTTCTTGTTCAGGTTCTTTTTTTGGTGTTGAAGTTTTTGATTTTTCTAATTCTTCAACCCCCATTCCTTTTTTAAGTTTTTCTAAAAATGAACTTGCCATATTTTTAACTTGTTAAGTCTATTTTTGCTCCAGCTAAATTTTTAAGTTTTTTAAAGCCAGAGGAAACAAAAACAGCCGTGATTATTAAAAGAGAAAAAGCCATTAAAAGATTTAAGCCCTTTTCAATTTTTATTATAAAGAAATTATAGAAACCATGCAACAATATTGCTATTGTTAATCCTATGAAAACTAACTTATTCCTTTTTTCCTTTTCAAAAAAGGAAAGACCAATAAAATATCCTACTATTGCTGCACTCAGGGCATGAAGAAATGTTGCTCCTAAGAATCTTAAAAAAGAAATTTCAAATATTTCTGATAAAAAAGGATTCTGTAAAGGAAATAAAATTAATAAATTTTCTCCTGCAGCAAAACCAAGGGCTGCAATTATCATATAAATCATTGCATCAACTGGTTCGTCAAATTCAGGATTATTCAGCACTTTGTATCTTATCACTAAATATTTTAAAACTTCTTCTATTAGGGCAACTCCTAAAAAGATGTTTAAAATAAATGCAGTTGAGGTGGCTAATCCTGATATTTTAACTGCTTCAAAAAATAATGTTTCAAATAAAATTGCAGGAATCGTAATAATAACTCCATAGAAGAAGATTTTTAAAATCATTTTCTTTGGTTCAGGATGAGAGTCTTTTCTTAAATAAAATAAAAGCCAGATTGTGCTGGGCAGTATTCCAAATAAAATATATAAAGGATAATTTAAAAGATTGTTCATAGTTTGGATAAATTAATTATACAATGAAAAAAACAAATAACCAATTTCTTAAGTTTTCCTTTCTTTTTCAGTTACCCAAAAGCCTAAATATTTTCCCAACATTAATCTGCTTTGAGCGTCAAGAGAGGGAATACCTCCGAAAAAAATTAAAGTTAGAGGTAAAAGTAGCCATTGAAGCAATATTGAAAGATTTTTGAACTTACTGGCCCCTTTTGGCTTTTTGGGAAGAATCAAAAGACTAATTATTGAAGACACAATCATTCCAATCATAGATATTCTCATTAAGTTGGCTGTAAACCTAGGCAGGTTATATGAAAGCATTGTTATATTGAATTTTTCACCTCCAAACATTAAAGGAAGCCAGCCTAAAAAAAAGATTAAAAAAGAAGCAGTTGTCCAAGACCAAAATCCATCCAAAACATTAAATGAGTACGAGATTTTTTTTGAAAGAGCGATTTTTTTGTTTTTTAAAAATCCATAGATCATAAATGGAATATCATTGCAGCCCCATGCCCATCTTCTTTGCTGTTTGTATTGATTGATAATAGTTTTAAATAAATTCTTGGCTAATACTGCATCCATGGAAACAGGATAGTAAAGAGGCACTACTTTGTAATTGCCATTATAGAAAAGATAAGCTTTCCAAAAAATCCTTGAATCATCAGAAACAACATTTTTTGGATAACCCACTTCTTCTAAAACCCTGAATGGTGTTGAATGTGATGAGTAAGTAACAAGTATTTCTGGTCTTTCTTGTTGCATCATTTGCCAGAAAGTGCCTGAAGTAGCAATAACCCGGGAGAATGCTGGTGCTTTCCAAATATTGTTATTGTAAACCGGGATAGGCTGATAAGAACAATGCTGTGGATTTTCAACTGTTAAAAAATGATATGTTAAACATGAAAAGTATCGGGGATATGGTTTTGTATCAATATCAAAAGTTGAAACAATGATATTATCTTTGTTTATATCAAGAGGTTCAATTATTTCTTGCTCAGCTTTTTTAATTGCCCAAGTTGTGTTTGAACCTTTGCCAGCTATTTCACCTTCTAAATTCTTTGGATGAGTTGTAACCAAGAATTTAAAAAATTTTGAAGAAAACTTTTCTTTCATTTGGTTTGCTATAATTTGTGCTTCTTTTCCTGCTCTTTCCTCTACTGACAATACAATCATTATTTTTTCTTTTGGATAATCTGAATCCAGCATTGCTTGGCAAGAACTTTCAATAATTTCTTTATTTTCGTTATAAAATGGAAGGATTATTAAGTGGTAAATTTGTTCCCAGCCATTAATTTGAGAAACTTTTTTCAGCCAGTCAGTTTCAAGATTTTTTTTCATTTTATTGAAACTTGCTATTTGGTGAAATG
>SDBV01007573.1_pt1 | contig 14824 bp, 10 predicted proteins | sample 2277081 | NCBI WGS metagenome assembly SDBV01 (sample SAMN10402039, study PRJNA504765) | marine sediment metagenome | isolation source: marine sediment core GS10_PC15, 223 cmbsf | place: Arctic Ocean: Southern Knipovich Ridge | collected 2010
GCTCAAGAGCGAGTTTCTTGCCAATGTGAGCCACGAACTGCGTACACCTTTGAATTCCATAATCGGTTTCGCGGAACTGCTGGCTGAAATTGGCAAAAGTCAGGAAGACGAACGGGGAGCTAAGTATGCTGAGAACATCCTCAACTCCGGCCGAAGCCTTCTGGAAATCATCAACGACCTTCTCGACTTGGCAAGGATCGAAGCTGGCAAGGTGGTCATGCACATCAACAAGACCTCCGCGACGGTAATATGCGAAGACCTCCTGCGTCTTACCGCACCACTGACCGAGAACAAAAACCTGCAAGTGCAGTTTCTCTTCGGCCCTAAGATACCTCTGTTGGAAACCGACGGCGGTAAGCTCCAGCAAATCCTCTACAACCTTTTAAGTAATTCCATCAAATTCACGCCAGTTGGTGGACAGATACGCGTTGAGGCTGAGATGACTACCGACGAGCTGGTGTCAATTAGTGTCATGGACAACGGGCCTGGCATTAGCAAAGAGGACCAGGAGCACATCTTCGACAAGTTCACCCAGGTCGATACCTCAGCTACGCGCCCACACGGGGGAGCAGGTCTGGGTTTGGCTATTGCCAAAGAACTCGCTGGCCTGCTCGGCGGTGAGATTACTTTGACTTCCGAGCTAGGCCAGGGCTCGGCCTTCACGCTTATCATCCCCAAGATACTCAAGCCTGATCCGTCCAGTTCCGACAAATAAAGCAGAAAGATCGGCCGAGGCTTGTGCTTCTGAGCTCAAGGCTGTGTCGGCACGGGGGGGGGGGGGATTAATCCGGGAAGGTTTTGTATAGCAGGGCAGCGGCGCAGATGTGTGAAAAACATGCGGACGGGACGTCCCTTTCGCGCCCGCCCCGAACCGTCCAATCCTTTGACCGGCAATAGCTTGGTTCCAAGCGCCACTCGATCAAGGCTGCGTTCGCTAAAGCCCACAACGGAGTTTCAGCGGAGAAGCTCCAACGTCGGAGCCGAGGACAGCACTTTCATCCAGATCGGCACAACTAGGCTAAGCTTGTTATCGCTAGCTAGTTACGACAATCCTTTCGAGTGTCCTTGCTAATTTGTTCAGACAGTTTTGAGACCACCTGGGGTGTATTTTGCCGCTCGGCGCGTCCCCCGACGGTGGTCCATTCGAGAACCTTCTTTTCCTCCAAAAACCTCTCTACTTTTTTATGAGCCGCTATCACCGAAGCATGACTTCGACGTCCGAAAGCTCGTCCGATTTCCGGATAACTCATCCGGGTGTGCTCGCGGGCTAGGTACATGGCTAAGGACCTGGCTAGGCTCAACACATTGTTTCGCCGGGTAGATTGCAAATCAGCTGCTGAAAGACCAAAGTAATCGGCTACCGTCTGCTGCAAAGTGTCCATGGCTACAGGTCCGGCAGAAGTCCGCAGATGGTCGGCCAGCACTCTCGTGGCCATGGGTAGAGAAACAACCTGGTGGGAGAGCGAGCCGTAGGCTTTGAGCTTTAGAATCGCTCCCTCTAATTCTCTCACGTTTCCTCGGACGTGTTGTGCTACGTATTCTAAAACCGCTTTGTCGGCTCCCAAGGCCAGGCGCTGATCCTGCTTGAGCAAGATAGCGAGGCGGGTTTCGTAATCCGGTGCTTCAATTTTCACGACCATGCCTGCTAGAAAACGGCTGACTAAGGAATCAATAACTTTGCCCAGCAACTTCGGGTGGGCATCGCTGGCTAAGATTACTTGCTTGCCGTGGGTTTCAATGGAGTTGAAGGTGTGTAAGAATTCCTCCTGGGTAGCCCGCTTGTTAGCCAGGAAATGAATATCGTCAATAGCCAGCAGATCCAACTGTCGGAAATGCTGGCGGAAGGCGTTCACTCGATTGCTCCGCAGAGCGCGGATGAATCTGTTGGTAAACTCTTCCCCGGAGATGTAAATACATCTGGCCTGTGGCTGAGCGGTTCGGACAGCATTGCAAATTCCCTGCAACAGGTGTGTTTTGCCCAGGCCGCAGGAACCGTGAATAAACAAGGGATTGAATAGGGCAGCGTTTTGCCCGACGATACTCTGTGCCGTGGCAAAGGCCAACTGATTCGATGGCCCCACCACGAAATCATCCAGGGAAAACCTCAACGACTGTCCCGGGCGTAAAAGTCTGGCTTTGCCGGGTAAAACTTTTCGCTTTTCTCTTGTTGGAGAAGCTTTGCTTTCTTGCGGGGATTGTTTGGTGGAGTTTTTGACGGTTTCTTCGGAAACTCTCACCTGCAACTTGCAGTCATGTCCGACAACTTCATTGGCGGTGCCCAGAAGCAAATTTGCATAGTGCTTTTGAATCCAATTGCCCACAAAATTATTGGGCACGGTAACGGCCACGGTGCTGTCGGTCAGTTCTACCTTGGCTAAGTTGGCAAACCAAACCTTGTAGCGTTGTGGACCTATCTTGTTAGCCAAGATTTCGACAAATTGTTCTAAAGCAACTGTTGTGCAAGAGCTCATCCGATGACTTCTCCAACTCTTCGCATTGACCAATACATCTTGTAAAAATCAAGCAACGATTTGCCCCTCCGCTGGGCGCGATTGGAAGTTTGAAACTAAGTTCGACCTCGATAATACCAAGCGAATATCCTCAAGCAAACAGAAAACTTTAGCTTTTTTTTCCACAGAACCGCTACCATTGGTATGCGTGAGAGTTGCGCGCCAAACAATTTTTTTTTGCACAGTTTGTCCACAATCGGCGGGCGTTTTGTGGATAAAATCGTTCGCGGCTCACTCCACGCCGGGAGCCAAGTTGTAGCAGGGAGTAAATGAATCCTGGAGACACTTTTAAGCGATAGCCACTGCCTCTGGAAGGAAGACTGTCCAGCGCCCCTTCCAAAACGACGCAAGCTAAGGCAAGCGTATCTGGCTGGGCTGAGGGATTTACCAGGGCATCGGAGAGGCTTTGGGGTGATTGGCTTAAAGATTTCCCTAGTCGGCGACTTGCTCTAAGTGCTTTATTTAGAATTGGTTGGAGTTTTGGTCAGGATGTAAGGCCCATCTGGTATAACCGCCCAGCTCGCGTCAGGATACCTTCGGGCCAATCCGTTCAGAGCGGCCTGCATCAGAGCGGCTGATCCTTTTGTCGGCTCGGCAAGTCTGTGCGCGGCTGGGGTTACATTACATTTGGCTAAGGTCTCGGACTCGATGCCGTCAGTGACGAACAGCAGATTATCCTTTCCAATCTTGTTCAGTACCCCACAGTGCACCTGCAATTCCCATTGATCGCGTTGGACCTGCTCTCTTGAGAGAATATCTGTCAAAAAGTCTCTCCAACTGTGGCTGTATTGGAAGAGAATACGCTGATAATCCTCCGAGCCAATTCCCTCGCTGCAGGAGCTGGCAATCAGCATCGTACCAGTGGGCTTAATCAAGGGCTCGGCGAAGACCATGCCCTTTACGGCCTGGTAAAAAGTGGCGTCCAGTGGGTAGCCACCGCCACAAGTTACGACGATATCATAGAGGCCTACGTCAGATATTGTGCAATGCCGCTCCAACCATTCTACACCTTGGGTATGAGCGTCTTCCAGGTCACCGGCAACAACGGCCAGGATTTGCTTATCGGGATTGACTATCACGTTCAGCAGGAAATCTGATCCGGCAGCTCGAGCTACGGCCAAAGCTTCTTGATGACATGGGTTGCCGTCGAGGATCCCGGCTCTGGCTTTGGGATTTTTTAATAATTCAGGCCCGTGGAACTGCTGAATTGTGTCCAGGTTGACTAGGCCCGGACAGATGGCCTTGCGTCCTCCGGAATAACCGACCATCATGTGCGGCTCAATGAAGCCGGTAACAATCTTCAAGTCAGCCTGATAATATTGCCGATTGATCCAAACTTGTCGCCCATGTGGTGTCTCGACATTCAGAGCCACCAGTGATTGGGGTTTGTCGGCTCGATGATCCACAATTCGATAGCGTCGCGTGATGCGTTCACCGACCAATTCGATCTTTTCTTTGGCGGTGCTGGGCCGATGCATTCCCGCAGCGATGAGGATAGTGATCTGCTCGGGTTCGAGGCTAGAAGTCTCCAACTTCGCCAAGAGCGGCTCGAGAATTACCTGGTTGGGCACAGGGCGAGTGATATCCGATATAACCACTACCACTTTGGCGCTGGAAGTGAGCTTGCTGGCTAAGATTCCCAGCGGTTGCGAGCCGATGGGATGCTCCAAAGCCTGGTTGATCCGTCCGGCAGGGTCGTCCAGGGGCTTGAGTTCCGGGCATTGAATAACCCTGGCGTGATCGGGCACGGTAAAATCCAAACGGCCCTTACCATATCTAACCCAAGTTTTCATAGACATCTAGCAACCTTTTTTTGAGTTCTCTTGCCAAGTAAATCATAGGTCCCGAAGAGCTGTTTTTCAAGCCCGAAGCCCCGTGCCTTCACGTCAAAACACAAGCAGCGGGATTTTTTGTGATATACTTTGTTTGCAAAATCTGCCAAAATGAAACTCGTCGAGCCCAGTTTGGGCCACAAACGCATGTTAAAAAAACATTTACGAGACACAAGTATGAAATTGGCTGTGCAATTCGGAGCTGGAGGCATCGGTCGTGGTTTTCTCGGGCAACTTCTGAGCGAAAGCGGCTACGAAGTCGTCTTTGTTGATGTGGACGCTGATCTGGTAGAAGCTATCAACGAGCGTGGGAGCTATCCGCTGCAGCTCGTTGGCGATCGTAGCGAGACGTTGACCATCAACAACGTCCGAGCACTGAGAGGCGAGCAAAGCGATGCCATCAACGAAGCCCTTGCCAGGGCGGAATTCATCAGTACGGCCTGCGGGGTGAAGGCTCTGCCAGCGATAAGCCAACTGCTAGCTCGAGGTCTGGGAAAACGTTGCGAGAACCATGCCCGGCCGGTCAACATTGTCATCTGCGAAAATCTCAAGCAAGCGGCTCAACGACTCCGCGAGCTTGTTCAGAAGCAGCCGAATTGCCCCCCAAGTGAGTATCTGGATGAATCCGTGGGTTTTGTCCAGGCTGTCGTGGCTCGGATGGTTCCGGTACGTACGCCGGAGATGTTGGCCAAGGACCCTCTGTTGGTTGTGGCTGAGTCCTATCCTTTTTTACCGATCGACGCGGCTGCTATCCGGGGCGAGGCCCCAGCGGTCAAGGGGCTGATCGTGGTTGAGGACTTCGAGGCATACGTCGAGCGCAAGCTGTACGTTCACAACGCTATGCATGCTATGTGTGCCTACATGGGGTATGCCGCGGGATTGAAGTACGTTTGGCAGGGGGCATCGGAGCCAGGAATTCGGCGAAGCGTCCTGGAGGCCATGTCCGGTGTCTGCAAGGTTTTGACAAAGAAACACAGGCTCGATCCAGTCGGATTGGCGGAAAACGTGTACGACCTTTTGCGGAGATTCCGCTGCCAAGCTCTGGGCGACACGGTCGAGCGTGTGGGAGGCGACCCGATCCGCAAGTTGAGCGGCCCGGCTGGGAGACTGATCGGTCCGACGCGTTTATGCTTGTCAGAAAACATTATCCCCCATGGCATCATCCACACCATTGCCTTGGCACTGGGCTATGACAACCCGGCTGACGAATCCGCTGGGCGTCTGCAAAAGATGATCGCTGAGAAGGGCATCGAAGTGGTGCTAGAGGAAGTTTGCGGGGTAGCCGCGGATGAGCAGCTTGGCCAACTTATCCTAGGCGAATACAAAAAAACCAAGCCCAAATAGTAATAAAAGCCACAGACAAGTCTTGAGTTGGCGGCCAATTTGTGGATAATGGGCAGATCGTAGTATGGCCGTGGTAAAAGAGTGATCTAAACTGTGCTTGAGGAGCATCAAGGGATGACCAAATCTTCCAAAAAGAACCAATCGGCCGGAGCGAAATCCGGCGAAAACGAGCTAACCTGCTCTAAGGAACAGGCGGAGCACTACTTGCGTCAAATGATGCACATCCGTAAGTTCGAAGACGGAATGATGGACCTAATGACCAGGAACATTGCTCAGGGTGGCTCACACCTATACGCTGGGGAAGAGGCTGTGGCGGTGGGAGCAATGGCTGCCCTGCGTCCGGACGATTACATCACCAGTACCCACCGTGGACACGGCCATTGCATCGCCAAGGGCGGAAAGCTCGACGAGCTGATGGCTGAGATCCTGGGTAAAGCGACCGGCTGCTGCCAAGGTAAAGGCGGCTCGCTACACCTGGCTGACGTCTCCACGGGCAATCTTGGTGCCAATGGCGTTGTCGCTGGTGGTCTGGGCATCGCTACAGGAGCTGGGCTGTCAATCAAGATGCGTGGCGAGGATAAAGTGGTCATCTGCTTCTTCGGTGACGGAGCGATGAACGAGGGGATCGTGCACGAGTGCATGAACATGGCTTCGAAGTGGGTTCTGCCGATTGTTTTCTTCGTTGAGAATAATTTATACGGGATGAGCGTGGCCATTGCCCGCTCTTCTCTTCAGGAAGACCACGCTAAGCGAGCAGTGGCTTACGATATGCCCGCTGGAACAGTTGACGGGCAGGACGTTCTGGCGGTTCGCGACGCTACGGCAGCCTGCGTGGAACGAGCCCGCGAAGGCCGGGGCCCGTCTATGCTGGTAGCGAACACTTATCGGTATTACGGGCATAGCAGAAGCGACCCCCGAGCTTATCGCACTAAAGAAGAAGAAGCGCACTGGAGAAATCGCGACCCCATTAAACTTTTCGGGGCCTATTGCAATGAAATCGGTCTGCTGAGCGAACAAGAGGTCAAAGATCTCGACGCTTCGACCACAGAGGAGCTTGAGCAGGCTATCACTTTTGCGATCGAGAGCCCGTTTCCCAATCCAAGTGAACTATATACCGACGTTTACGCCTAAATTTTTTCGACTGTGTTGGAGTAGATTGTGACCAGTAATACTAGCAAATTAGCATCGAAATCTAGCGATAAAGATACGGCCCGGATCCTGAGCTACGGCCAAGCTATCAACGAAGCCCTGGACCAAGAGATGGCTCGCGACGAGTCAGTCTTCGTCTTGGGTGAGGACATAGCTATTTACGGCGGAGCCTATGGGGTGACGCGAGGCTTAATGGAGAAATACGGTGAGGAGCGTATCCGCGACACCGGCATTTCCGAAGGCGCCATCGCTGGAGCGGCTGTGGGAGCAGCAATGACCGGCATGAGACCCGTGGCTGAGATCATGTATGTAGATTTCATGACTCTGGTCATGGATCAGCTCTGCAACCAAGCAGCTAAGCTTCGTTACATGTTCGGCGGTAAGATTAAGGTTCCTATGGTCATCCGCACCGAAGGCGGGGCAGGCAGGACCCTTGGAGCCCACCATAGCCAATCGCTGGAATCGTGGTTTATGCACATTCCAGGCATTAAGTTGGTTATGCCAGCTACGCCTTATGACGCTAAAGGCCTACTCGTCGCTGCCATCCGCGACGACAACCCCGTGGTGTTCATCGAACATAAGATGCTCTACAACACCAAAGGCGAAGTACCCGAAGGCGACTACGTCGTTCCCATCGGTAAGGCAGAGGTCAAACGGCCCGGTAAGGACGTAACCGTACTGACGTACTCGCGTCAGTTGCTTTTCTGTCAGGAGGCGGCGGAGGAATTGGCCGGCGAAGGTATTGACGTCGAGATTATCGACTTGCGTACCCTTTTGCCGTTGGATGTGGAAACTATCATTGAGTCGGTGCGTAAAACTAGCCGAGCTGTGATTGTCGAAGAAGACACCCTTACCGGCGGGGCGGGGGCTGAGATCGGTATGCGAATAATGGAAGAGGCTTTCGATTATTTAGACGCTCCGGTCAAGCGAATTGCCGGGGCTGATGTGCCCATGCCCAAAAGCGCGGTCTTGGAGGCATTGGCTATCCCCTCGAAGGAAAGTATTGTGAAAGGAATCAGGGAGGTTCTGTCGTGATTCACGAGATTATTTTGCCCATGTTCGGCGAAACTATGGACGCAGGCCAAATTACGGCTTGGCTAAAGGCTGAAGGTGATAAGGTTAGCAAGGGCGAACCGCTTTTCGAAGTAACCACCGACAAAGCTGCCTTCGAGGCTGAGTCATTGGCCCAAGGCTATCTGCGCAAGATACTGGTCCCGGCATCAGAAGATCAGATTCCGGTGGCTAAGGTCATAGGTTACATCGCTGACAGCATGGATGAGGCTCTTCCAGAGACCAGCACGGACAAAGCTGCTCCGGCAGCGGCTAGGGCATCCGCACCGAGCAGCCCAGAGCCAGCGGTTCAGGCCCCGGCCCAGACATCGGCGACAGATAGCAAGCGGATCAAGATTTCCCCAGTAGCTCGCAAGCTAGCTAAGAAGCACGGCGTGGATGTGGGGCAGCTTAGCGGTAGCGGACCGGGCGGGAGAATTACTAAAGAAGACGTATTGGCTGTGGTTGAAGCTGGAAGTGTCGCTCCTGTGGCGAAGCCCGCTGAACAAACCGTGGCGGTGGCGGCACCGGCTAAGCCAGTAGTGATGTCCAGGATGCGAAAGATTATTGCTCGGCGATTGTTGGAATCCAAACAGACTATCCCCCATTACTATCTAACCGCCAAGGTTCGCGTCGATGATTTTATTAAGCTACGAGGTGATCTGCTCGACGAAGTTAAAAAGGTTTCCAACGCTCGTCTGACCTACACCGACCTGATAGTCAAGGCGGTGGGCCTTGCCTTGCGTGATTGCCCCATGGTGAACGCTACTTTCGATGGGGAACAAATTCATATGGCAGCTACGGCTAATGTGGGTTTGGCAGTAGCAGTTCCTGACGGTCTGGTTGTGCCGGTGATTCGGGACGTGTGTTCTAAGAGTCTGGGTCAAATCACGGGCGAGCGAGCGGCGTTGGTGACTAAAGCCCGGGCCTCGAAGCTGAGTATGCAGGAGATGTCCGGTGGTTCCTTCACGGTAACTAATCTGGGAACCCAGCCCATTGAGCAATTCGCGGCTATCATCAATCCGCCAGAGGTCGCCATTCTGGCTGTGGGCCAAATTTCCAAGGCTGCGTTGGTTGACGAGAACGATCATTTGACGGTGGGCTCGGTGATGCATATGACCCTTTCGGCTGACCATCGCGTGGTCGATGGTGCGGTGGGGGCTGAGTTTATGGCTAGACTCATTGATCTACTTCAAGGCCCACATCAATTACTGAGTCAGGGAATATAAAAGATTCTCGCTGCCATCATTATTGAAACAGGAAGTAACCTGTGCCGGATCTGACCCTTGAGAGTCCCGTACAGTTCGTTAAGGGAGCCGGCCCGGCCCGCGGGGCTGTGCTTGAACGAGCAGAAATCTACACGGTCGCTGATCTGCTTACACATTTGCCTCGCGATTATCAATATCGTCCCGAAATCGTAAATATTGAGGACCTGAAGGAAGGTTCCGAAGCTGCGATCTGCGGCGTCATCGCAAATATCAGTCTTAGCCGATTCTCCCGCCCGCCTCGCTTAGTACTTGAGTTAGAAGATGACAGCGGCTCGTGCCAAGCTATCTGGTTCCATGGGGGCTTTCTCCGCAAACAATTTCAGATCGATCAGCGCATTTTGGTCTGGGGCAAGATAGTGTCCTATAACAATGTGCTCCAATTCGGTAATCCCAAATTTGAGCTTATCAGAGATGATAACTTTGACCCCCGCCAAGCTGGAGGACGGATAATCTCGATCTACCCGGCTGTGGCTTCGCTGAGTAGCGGGATGTTCGCCAAACTGATCGACCGGGCACTGGACGAAGTGCTTAGCCTTTTGCCCGAATGGTTCAGCCCGAGCTACCGTGCCGCTCGCGACCTGCCCAGCATCTCGCAGGCCTATCGTTGGCTGCATCGTCCCAACAGTGAGGAGGAGCCCAAACAAGGGCGGCGACGCTTGGCCTACGACGAGCTGTTCCTTATGGAGCTGGGGATCGCTATCCGTCACTGGCATACTCGCCATAGCGAAGAGGCTATAGCTTTGCCAACTTCCGAGAAGATTGAAAAACGCATCCGGGCTCGTTTTCCCTTCACGTTTACGGCTGGTCAGGAGAAGGTAACCGCGGAGATTGTGAGCGATCTGGCTAAATCCCGTCCCATGAACCGGCTGCTCCAGGGGGATGTGGGCTCTGGGAAAACTGTGGTGGCTTTGCACGCGGTCCTTTTGGCGGTGGCTAACGGCACACAAGCGGCGATCATGGCTCCGACGGAGATATTGGCTGAGCAACACTTTGAGCGAATAGAGAAATATCTCAGCGGCTCCCGCGTTGGCCGAGTTTTGTTGACCGGAGGACTTACGGGCAAGGGACGCAGTGAACTTTTGGCTAAGATTTCCGAGGGGCAGGTGGATATAGTCGTGGGTACGCAGGCTCTGCTGGAAAAAGATGTGCTCTTTAATCGCCTGGGCCTAGTGGTTGTAGACGAACAGCACAAGTTTGGGGTTCGCCACCGAGCCCGCGTTAGAGCTAAAGGAACGGCGCCGCACTGTCTGGTGATGACGGCTACGCCGATCCCCCGCACCTTAGCTCTTACGGTCTTTGGCGATCTGGACATATCCACACTTGACGATTTTCCGCCAGGGCGAAAGCCAGTAACGACTTCGCTGATCCCTCCTGAGAAATTTGCGGAGGCTTTCGATTTCGTTCGCCAACAACTCCAAGTCGGCAGGCAAGCTTACGTGGTGTATCCTCTGATTGATCCGGGTGACAACGAGGGAGTGAAGGCTGCCACCGAGGAGGCTGACAGATTAGCCAAAGATGTATTTGGTGGTTTTACCGTGGCTCTGCTGCACGGACGAATGAGCAGCAGTGAAAAAGAAACCATAATGAGCCGCTTCCGCAAGGGGCAAATCGACTTGCTAGTATGCACGGTGGTAATTGAAGTTGGGGTGGATGTACCCAACGCTACAGTGATGGTCATCGAAAATGCTGAGCGTTTTGGGCTGGCTCAACTGCACCAGTTGCGGGGGCGCATTGTTCGCGGCACACACAAAGGATACTGCTTGGCCTTTGCTCGTGCGGGAACTGAGGATGCCCAACGGAGACTTGATATTCTTGTGTCTACTTCGGACGGCTTTCGCATTGCGGAGGAAGACCTGCGTATTCGTGGGCCTGGCCAATTTTTCGGGACCCGTCAACATGGCTTGCCTCAACTGCGCGTGGCTGACATCATCGAAGATATGGATCTGCTCCGTTTGGCTCGCAAGGATGCCTTCGAGATTATCGAAGACGATCCCAAGCTGAGCCAGCCAGACCATCAAATCCTCAAATCTGCTCTGCAAAGCCAATTCGCTCAGAGCCTTGAACTCATAGATGTCGGCTAAACGGTCGGCGTTTTCCGGCCAAAACGGCATTGGGGGCCAAAAAAAACCAACATTATCGGGCTCGATAGTTCATTTAAGGGTCGAAGTCCTTTTTTAGGAGTTCGATTCCTTCCTCAAGGCCCGCTTAGCCTTGAATAAAAGCCAAAAAAATAAAAAAGATTCTTTGACATTCCGGGCAAATCCAGGCAAGCTGGTGGGCAGAGAGTTGAATTCAGAGAACCCTAAATTTTGCCTTTTCTCCTTTTCTCTTGGGTGTGAGAGAGAGTATGCTTCTCACACCCTTTTTTTGCGCATACCAGATAACAACTCCTTGTACCGTTTGTGATTTGATACCCCCCCCCAGGGCCCCGGCGCGCCGGGACTGGGGACGTTGTTTGATATCCTCCCCCCAGGGCCCCGGCGCGCCGGGACTGGGGGCGTTACAGAATCTGGATTCCGCATCAAGTGCGGAATGACAAGAGAAGATGGATCCCGGTCCCTACTGATCGGGAGAAGGACTTCGCAGAGTAGTACAGTCTGGGGGCGTTGTTTGATATCCCCCCCCCAGGGCGCAGGTGAGGGGGCGTTACAAGATGCGCGGGGACACTGATTTGAACGGATTTAATATTAGCGTTTAGTGATTATGAACGGTTCTTGGCGTCGAGGAAAGATTGGAGGATAATGGCAGCGGCTATCATGTCAGTGCGAGCTTTTCGTTTTTTCTTGGTTAGGCCGACATTGAGCAGTTTAGCTTCGGCGGCTTCGGAGGTGAGCCTTTCGTCGAACATGTGTACTTTTTTTCCGGTGGTCTGGCTGAGTACTTGGGCGAAATTCTGGCAGAGAATTCCCTGCGGACCGACAGAGCCATCCATGTTATAGGGTAGGCCCACGACGTACTCGTCCACGGAGTATTCCTGGCCTAACTTTGCTACGGCCAAGGCGTCGGCAGGTAGATCTCTAGCGCCGGAACCCTCGAGTTGAACCAAGGGGCCGGCTGATATCTCCAGTTCGTCACAGACGGCTAGGCCGATACGCTTGCTACCAAAATCTATGGCCAAATAACGCATGATGGTCCCATATCTATCCCAAACTGGGAGAATTAGCAAGATACTTGCCTTTTCAAACCGATGGAGTATTATAAGAGAAACCCCGGCATAGGCAGGCTGGGGGCATTTAGAAAGTGACCACGTATCCGCAGGAGAATGCAGAGATGCTAGGAAAAGACATTCGATTGGAACGTATTGTTGATCGCGACTCTGGCAGAACGGTCATCGTGCCCATGGACCATGGGGTGACGCTGGGTCCCATACCGGGCTTGGCAGATATGCGGACGGCAGTGACCAATATTGTAAGCGGCGGGGCCAACGCTATTCTGATGCACAAAGGTATGGTGGGAGCTGGTCACCGCAAGGCGGGCCGAGATGTGGGACTTGTAATCCACCTCTCCGCCAGCACGGTCCTTAGCCCTTACCCCAACGCTAAACGGCTGGTCTGTAGCGTGGAAGAGGCTCTGAAGCTCGGGGCTGACGCGGTGAGTATTCAAGTCAATTTGGGTGACGAAACTGAAGGTGATATGCTCGAACAGTTCGGGGTAGTCTCCGAAGCTTGCATGGAATGGGGCATGCCTCTGATAGCGATGGTCTATACCCGCGGCGAAAAGGTAAAAAACGAATACGATGTAGACTGTGTCAAGCACGCGGCCCGGGTGGGCGCTGAGCTGGGCGCTGATATTGTTAAGGTTAATTACACGGGCTCTACGGAGAGCTTTCGTGAAGTGGTCAACGGCTCTACCGTTCCGGTGGTGATTGCCGGGGGCGAAAAAGTGGAAACCGACGAAGAACTCTTCACTATGGTTGACGGAGCACTCAAGGCTGGGGCGGCTGGGGCGAGCATTGGGCGCAATGCCTTTCAACATGCTGACCCGCAGCGAGTTGTGGAGGCTATCTCCAAGATGGTCCACGAAAACGCTACCGTAGCTCAAGCGAAGAAGTTTCTCTCTGGTGGAGCGAAGTAGTGAAACGCCTTTGGGTCAAAGTCGATCCCTACGATAAGCAATTGGTTATAGCGGCTCTGGAAAGCGGTGCTCAGGCTGTGGTTCTGCCGGAGGGCTATTCCGAGAAAGTCAAACAACTCGGACGCATTACGACCATAGCAGCGGACGGCGATCTTAAGCCCGGCCAGGACGTCTGTTTTTTGGAGATTAGCTCTAAGGCGGATGAAGTTGCGGGGGCGAAACTTCCGGCGGATAAGCCGTTGGTAGTGAAGATGGCGGACTGGACCATCATTCCGCTGGAGAACCTAATCGCTCAGCGAGGTAATTTGATAGCTGAGATTAGCGATGCTGAAGAGGCTAGGCTGATGTTGGAAATTCTGGAAAAGGGCGTTGACGGCATTTTGCTAGATACCCGCGAGATTAATCAGATCAAGAAGGCTGCGGAGATTGTCCAGCAAAGCAGTCCCAAGGTGGAATTGGCTCAGGCTACGATTACGGGCATCGAATCGCTGGGGATGGGCGATAGGGTCTGCGTGGATACCTGCTCGAATATGGCTGTGGGCGAAGGGATGCTCATCGGCAATACGGCTACGGGCTTTTTGCTGGTGCACTCTGAGAGTGTGGAGAATCCGTACGTGGCGGCTCGGCCTTTTCGGGTGAATGCTGGGGCGGTGCATGCCTATATCATGCTGCCCGGTGGTAAGACAGCTTATCTTGCTGACTTGCGGGCTGGTCAAGAGGTGATGCTGGTCGATCATACGGGGGCTACGCGCAGCGCGTACGTCGGTCGGTCTAAGGTGGAACGCCGACCTTTGATGCTGATTAAGGCGGAGCTGAATGGTAAGGATACGTCTTTGGTGTTGCAAAACGCGGAGACTATTCGTCTGACCTGTCCTGATGGTCAACCCATTAGCGTAGCTAAGCTAAAAGTTGGGGATAAGGTGCTGGCTCACACTGAAGCGGCTGGACGGCACTTCGGCATGCAAGTTGAAGAAACGCTGGTTGAGAAATAGGCTTGAGGCCTGAGGCTTGAGACCTGAGGAAGAAACGGAAAGATTATTAGCCACCCCGACAAGTCGGGACCTACGGCACATTTCACTGATAAACACAGATTCAAAGAAACGCCCGGTAAAACCGAGGGCTAAATATAAGAAAGACCTGGATCCCCGCCGGAGTTTATCCCGCATTTGATGCGGGGCGGGGATGACAAGAGGGCGGGAATGACAAGTGAGAATACAACCAGGAACATCAAAAGAAACCCCCAGGATAAACCTGGGGGCTAAATATATTCGGTTAGGCGGAGAACTCTTTGTCGGTTAGGCGTCGATAGGCGTCGAGGTATTTTTCGCGAGTGGCGGCGACGATATTATCGGGCAACTCGGGCGAGGGAGGAGTCTTGTCCCAATCGCAAGTCTCCAAATAATTACGCACAAACTGTTTATCGAATGAGTCCTGGTCGCGACCAGTCTCGAAAGTGTCGGCGGGCCAAAAACGAGAAGAATCGGGGGTGAGGACTTCGTCGATCAGGATGAGGCCTTGGTCGGTTTGGCCCCACTCGAATTTGGTGTCGGCGATTATTACGCCACGCTTTGCGGTATATTCGGCGGCGGTTTTGTAT
>SDBV01007574.1_pt1 | contig 14822 bp, 16 predicted proteins | sample 2277081 | NCBI WGS metagenome assembly SDBV01 (sample SAMN10402039, study PRJNA504765) | marine sediment metagenome | isolation source: marine sediment core GS10_PC15, 223 cmbsf | place: Arctic Ocean: Southern Knipovich Ridge | collected 2010
AAAAGCGAGATGGGATTGGAAATTGCGGCTTTGCAAATACTTTGCGAAATACTATCCAATCAAAACATATGTTGTGGAGGACATCAGCGCCAAAACCAGAAAAGGCCAGCGGAAATGGAATGTATCATTCAGCCCTTTGGAGGTTGGCAAGAATTGGTTCTATTCTGAACTAAGGAAAATGGGCCACGTCGAACTGGTCAAAGGCTATGAGACCAAAAAAGAGCGCGATAGGCTTGGGTTGAAGAAGAGCAAGAACAAGCTATCGGATAGCTGGCACGCTCATTGTGTCGATTCTTGGTGCCTGGCGAATATGTGGATTGGTGGCCATACAGAACCCGACAACAAGAATATATTGCATCTTGCACCACTAAAGTTCCGCCGCAGACAATTGCATATGCTACAACCTACGAAGGGTTGTATAAGAAAACCAGACGGTGGTACAATGAGCAAAGGATTCAAACGAGGTTCTCGTATAAGGCACCACCAATATGGCATTTGCTATGTCGGCGGATCGAGCAAAGGAAGAATCAGTTTGCATAACTTGGAAGATGGAAAGAGACTGACCCAATATGCTAGACCGGAAGATTGTACTTTCCTAGCTTATTGCAGTTGGAGGTCCAAAAGAACGAAAGGTTGAACGGCGTTTCCTCTCCGCCCCGAAGGGTAGAGTTTCCACGCCTAAAGATAAGATGGCCAACCAAGGTAAAGTTGGAGTTGGGAGCGACGGTGTCGGTCTTGAACTTCCTAAGTATATTCCTATTTTCAAAGAGCCTGAAGACGCAGCAGATATTGTTGTGCCCAAGGCTACTCCATTGAATGACCCGGATACCGAGACGATCCAGTTCCGTCTACCGCAGGGTACTTTCGGTCCAATGGTTGTCCAAGGTATGTGGGTCATGTTGGCTGTTCCCGCATCCACGGGTACTCCGGCGGACTACCCTCTCATTTGGGCTGACCCAGATGCAGGGTTATTGAGTGATTCCAGTCCAACTGCTTTGGGCCCTCCGAGTTTCTTGGGATGTCAAGAAGGACCCAACTTCTTGTATACGCTAACGGTGCAGAATAACGTCATTGCCCAATTCCATCACTCCAATTTCAAGGATAACTGGCGTGTATTACCTTTGCCGGTGGAATTGCCGGATGGGGCAAATGCCGAATTGAAGATCACCCGTTTGGCGAGTAAAGCGGGCGGTTTTCTTGAAGACGAGACTGTTTATTTGTTTGCGGGCATCTTTGGACGTCAGCGGCAGATCATTCCACCACCCTTTGATATCGATAGTTGCGAGCAGCCAGTTCGTCCCATAGCCTACACCACAGGACGCGTGGCGGTTCCGACTAGTGCTACTGGAACCGGACTCCTAGCACCGCCGATTAGTGTAGACATTTCGCTGACCAACCGACACCCCACCATCATTGACGAGATTGTGCTCTCGGGGATGCAGCACGTTTACATTAAGATTAGCTACGAGTTGGGATTCTTTATGACCGACTATATTCCTGGTCGAGTTCTAAACTTCCTACATGGAGGCCGCACACCCGCGCCAATCTTGTTGAATGCTCCGTCGCGTATGACATTCGAGTTTGCACAACCATTGTTGGTTGCAGATCAACCCGAAGCTACGGTCGCAGTAGATATCGCGGGCGGCGCATACGGCTTCTAATAGGAGAACAGAGACATGGAACCACTAATCTTGCAAGGGAGGCCTAATCCGCCCAGCGTGCCGGTTGCTGACCGGTGTACGATCAACCGCCCCCCGGCTCCTGGGGTACGCCCAAACGATCCGTTTCCGGGACGATTGAGAGATGATCCGAGTCGGGCTGCTCTACGGGATTTGTATGCAAATAACACCTTCATTAACGAGTTAACAGTGCCCACTGGAGCCGTAGTGCAAGTGGATTTAGGTATTGTGCCTCAAGCAACTACAGAAGCTCACCTGAAGGTTTCCGGATTTACACCGTTAGGCGTCGCCTTGGATCCTACAGTCATGGAAATACTCATGACGCCTGTTGAAATTTATGTGCTCTCAAATATGGCTCCTATTTATCGCCGCTTTGGATGCTGCGTTGAAGGGATAACCTTTAACGTTGATTTCGAAGGTGGGGAAAGGATCTCGATTTTGGTGGACAACACCGATGTGAGATCTACTGTTGCTGGACAAACTTTTATTTTCCAATTGTTCGTCAACTGTATTCCCAAGTATGCAATTGAGACAGGGCGCAAGGATAACCCCATTCCTTGATCTAAAATATAATTCTCGTTGTTATGCTCACTGTTTTGTGATACTTCCTGAGTATATTTACAACTGGAGTTAAGTTGCAATGGAAACAAAGATTACTCTGGGCGCTGTCGGATTGCCGTCTCCTGTGCCTCCTAAAGCCCCCACTGAACAACTTCAACAGACGTTGACTCTCCCGCTGCGCGAAGAAAATCCTCAGCCAGCCGCCTCGGTAGCTGAGGCGGTACTGGAAGTAACTCAAGAAGAGGAGCAAGTGGAGAAGCTTCCAGAAAAGCGCGCGGGAACGAGTAGTACTATTGCGCTGCGGAATCTCCCAAAACCTCAATTGACCAAAAGAACTAGTTTTGACTTGACGCAAGGGATGAAAACTAACATTCCGCAGCTTCCAGGATTGCCCACACCTCCATTGATGCTGGAAGCTACACAACAGCATCTTGAGGTTGATCATTCAAAAGAAGAGGCGTTAACCAAGCTGGCCACGAAGACTATAATTGACGTTCAGCGATTGGAAGTGGAGTTTGAGAAGTTCAAGACCGAGCACCACGAAGTTGCTATGAAGCTTCAGAAAACCATTGATTATTTGAATGCTGTATATTTGCAGGTTCAAATGCTGAATGCCCAGAATATGTACATGGCTTGGCATGGACGGTTGGTTGAGTACAACCTTGCCGGGTTGGCTGGGGTTCAAATGGAGCGTGATTATTTTGAACAGGCTAGAAATGAAGTTAGCCATTGGCAGCAGGAGACTGCACGGAAGCAAAGCGAAGCCGAACTTGCATTTGGAAAACTCAGCCCCTAAAAGTCGGCCTATTCAAAGGCGTGGTATTCCCAACCGTGCCACTCTCTAATATGATTGATTTCATATAGTGGAACTTCAAAGGTAGGGAATTTCGATGGGTTATCCTCCAACAACCGGGGCTCTTCTCCAAAGCCCTCCTGCAACTATTGGACAAGCTGCTCAACAGCAGCAAATAGTCCCTCCTCCTCGTACTTATACTCCAAAAGAGCTTAGGACACTGCACATACAGTTCGCAACTAACCGCATACTTTCCCAGCGACGAGCGGATGAGTTATTGCCCCAACTGAAGGTAGAGTGGCCTATTCCAGGAACCGTGCGTGTTGACCGGTGGGCGAGCCGCCGTAACGAGGGGTTTGGGGGGGATAAACCGAATTACACTGCTTCCGTTAGTTCGGGAGCCGCCAACCCCGATCTTAAGCTTATAAATAACAAAATACGGCGTATAGCGGTTCCTGCTAATACAAAAGCAATTCTCTATCCTGGTAAGAATTTTGAAGGCACTCCCCGAATTTTTCTCCCGGGCGACCACCGAGAAGTATTTACTGCGCAGTCTATGATTGTGGTTCCGAACATCGAGTTTGTCAAGGCGGCCAATCGGGCCAATCAAGCGTTAAGTGAGTTTGGTAGACCAGAGTTTGGCTGTCTACTCAATGTGGAAAATTATAAGACGCATCCATTAGTAGTGGCGCATGAGGCATTTTTAGACAAGGTTATTGCCGCTTATGAGCCCGCCCCGCCCGCTGATATGTGGAGGACGGCCCAGAAGGAAGCTATTATAAGTTTGGGCGACGATGTCATTAGTTTTCAGGATAGGTGTGGATTAATTTCTAAGCCGCCGTGTCAAGGAGGTTTGGTACGACCGACTACTACACAGCAGCGTCAAATGTTCAAAGCGGGGGGATACGTTGAAACTCCCACAGGATCAGACTGTTGGAAGGCCCCTGTTAGCTGTCCACAAGGAACTGTCCGAGCGCAGAATGCTCAAGTGGCGCAAATGCTGCAAGGTATGGGATATATTGAGCGGCCGGCGGGAAGTCAGTGCTTTGGTAAACCTCAAGTTAAATGTCCTCCTGGTGCCCAGCAAGTTACAAATGATATTGTCGCGCAGACTCTCCGCGCTTCTGGATATGAAGAAAATCCCCCAGGTTCAGGCTGTTTCCTAAAACCGACAACGGCGCAGCAGTGTAGTACCTTGTGGCACGTCTTCCCGAATCGGGAACGCGTCTGCATTCCTCCGAATCGATATAATCCGGACTGTTTGAGTCAAGGTGGTCGTTACGAAGCGAGGATCAACACTATAACCGGAAAAATAAGGACGGATACGATAGCCTGTATGATTCCGAACATACAACGCCGGGAAATTGGCACTCCAAACAGTCCAGCGAGGACTGCATGGTACAAGGATATTCAAAATCGAGCCGTGTATCCCGGCAGAAGTTGAAGGAATAGTGTGTTAAAGGGATTCAGTAGTGGTATACTGTCTCTCATTAGTAGTAGGTAGGAGATTAGATATGGGTATCGTTTATGGTCAGCCGAGTGGTGCGCCCGCTCAACAGGAGGCCCCTCCCGCTCAGCCGCAGGCTTATGCGCCAGCGCCACCACAGGTAGGCGTTCCTCCGCTGATGGCACATCAGTATGTCGAAGTAGCGCCGAATATGGTTCAAGGGCCGCCTTTAATGCCTTTGCCTCCCTCCGCGGTTCCGCAGCAGCAGCTTATGCAACAGAACCCGAACTACGCAACGGCTCAAGGCTATTCAATACAGCCTAATTATCAGATGCCGCAGAATCCGGTACAATCAAATATGATGCATGGGCAGCCACAGCCGCAGGCACAGTTGCAGCCAGCCTACCAAATGCCAACTCAGCAGCCGCTGCAAGTGGGTAATCCCGGAGCAATGGAAATGCAGGCCATGCCGCAGCAGGCCATGCCGCAGCAGACTCCCCAAGCTGTGAATTTGCAAACCCCGCCAGCGAATATCCACACGGTGCGTAACCAACAAGCTCCGCCGCAAACAACCGGAAGCGCGGCCCCGGCAGCGTTTGTCGCAGGCCGTAAGCTTCGACAGCAGGCGTCACCGCCGGCTCTCCAGCCAGCACCACAGCAAGTTCAACAACAAGTAGCGCCACAGGCGGCACCACAGCAAGTTCAACAACAAGCGGCGCAGGAGGCGTCGCCGCAGCGCCCTTTTTCGGAGGCACCTACGGTCGGTAATGACCGACCCGTCACTGCTGATACGGTAGGAGGAACAGAAGCGCCTACTCAAGACACTCCGGGAACCGTCGGCGCTGGCGCTGACGTTGAAGCTGAAGAATCGTCCCAACAACCTTCTGGAGTTCCCATCTCCCACTCTGGTCAAATAGAAGGGGTTGGCGACCGATCCAATAATTGGATGCGAGTTCCATTAGGAAGCCGCGAAGAGGTTGAAATTGCGCGTCCCGTTTTTGGTCCTATGTACGGTCAACAGGTTACTCAACGAGACCCGGAGGATGGGAAGGAAAAGGTTATCTATGACCCCTATACTAGGCGGCACGCCGTGGGTAGTCCGACAGGGGTTGCCCAACAGCCTACTTATGGCATAGACAGAGTTCACTCGGGTAATGTGCATAAAGCCTATCAGAATCGGGGTGTTCGGCAGGTGAGCGGTGCTATTCCTTTTGGGGCTCGATATACGAATCCACAACAAATTCCTACCGGTGACGCTCTTAGAGGTTATATTGGACAATAATAAAGCCCTCTAGTAATAACAGAGGAATCATGGAAGATATCAAGAATTTCAATCCGTGGAAACGGAAGCCGGCGGGTCTAGTAAGTGGCGGCCCAAGACGTCCTTTACCTGGAATGGCCAGCAGCGAAGAACCCGTAATGGAACCCGCAATGGAACCTGCAATGGAACCACGTAGCCGTCCTCGGGCAAGTCTACCAAAAACACCCCACCAACCCATTGAGCCGGAAGAAACGGCATGGGCAGGAGATGAGGATGACGATGATAACCCATTCGCTGCAATTTTGGATGAAGATGTAGGAAGGGGATCGGATTATTCCGAGTCCTTGCATATCCATTTAGACCACGAAGGTTTTTCCGACGGAGCTTACGAAGATGATCAGTTGGATGAGGATTCTTTGACTAACGACCCGTCCCTGCTTGCAGAGGATGAAATTCCTGCTGTTTTTGAGCCGCCAAAGGCTCCTGACTTAGGTCTTTTTTCGGCTCCAGTGGCGAAGGAAACTCGCGACTCCGCCGTAGCGGACGCAGGACTTGGCTTCAGTATGATGAATAGAAGCGAAGCAGTCCCAGAGCCAAAAGCGATGGCTGAGTTGCGACTTCCCAGAGGGGCCTCCTTCGGTCGTCCGGGAGGTGTACAAGAAGTACGGCCGAGTTTGGTGCTCCCAGAGGCGCGTCAAGTACGTCATCACCGGGAGCCTCCAATAGAAGACTCAAGTGGTTTCGACCTTTCTTCTATTTGTGCTGCGGATTTGGATGAAGGGCTCGCGGCTTTTGTGAATTCAGCTATTGAAGTAGGATTAACTACTGATCAGATTAACGCCGTTGTTTTAGGGGCTGCTCGCAATCCCCAGTTGAAGGAGGCTCTAGACCTTCTCTTAGGCAAAGCTTTGTCGATTGGGGGCCTAGAAAGCAAAACGGCAGAGGATCATTATCGTTTGATGCAGAATATTGCAGTTAACAGCGTGGATCCAGAGCAGTATGGAATGTTGTCTCGAAGTGCATTCAATGAAAGGTTGAAGCAACTGGTCCGCTGTCGCGTGTTGATTGACAGGCCATTCGATTTGGAAATTGCAACCCGGCGGGGCGAGATACCTGGATACCCAACTGTTTTGGGTCGAGTCAGTGGTATGAGTCTGAGTATGTTTGAGCCTCTCCCACTTAAGGAGGCATTACTACACAAACGTGGTATCGCTTCGGCTGCCCAGTTTTTACGTAGTGTTCTAGGCGATCCCAATCCCAAAAAATACGGTATGCAAGAAGGTGACCACGTAGTAATTAGTTACAACGTAGTTGCTGGAAATGGCTCTGAGAAGGTGTATGCCTTAACTCCCGTCTTATCGGGAGGAGAGAGTTTTCGGCAGCCATCCAGCGGAGACGAAACTGCATTCCGACTTGTGCAAGGTTTGGTAGACGGTTTCCAAGTGGAGGATACAAAAAAGTCCACCCGAAAAACCGAAATTGTGCATCCTCTTTCTCCCTATGTACTGACGTGCAAGATGATTGTTCGTAAAGGAACTTCAACTAAGGGTGGAATTCCACTGGATGGTGGACAAGTTGCCAAAGCCCCGAATGCACCTATTTATTTCTTGGAGCCCGCTACGCTCTTATCGAGTCAATTTGGTGCGAGTATGATTCGCACAACCGAAGAGCGGCCACGAGAAAAATTGGATGAGCATTTACGATTGAGAAAGGGCCTCAGTACCAACTCAGCCATGCTCCTACAGAAGGGTCCGAGTCCAGCCTCGCAGGGCAGCAAAGGAATGTCGCTAGGCTCTTGGTATTGATTTAACAAAGCTCTGTGATAGTTTAATTGATATAAGTGCAGGCGCGTTAGGCGCCAAAGAAGGAGAAACGGATGTTTCCGGAATTTCTACGGCGGTCTACGCTCAAAATGGTCGGTAGTCCTCCGAGTGCTATGCTCGGTATTGTGCCAACAATAACACGGCAAGCGGTATTAAGTGGTACCAATGGCTGGCAGCACCAAAACCGGCCTCAAACCACCAAGGGGATTGCCTATGGGGCGCGTAACCTTATTGGAACTCACTCTAATGTGGTTGGAACTCCCCCTCGGGTGGTAGGCAACGCGCCGCAACCAGGGTTCTTTGTTGCGGGGCTCAAACGCCCCTTTGGATTCTAAGGAGAGTGAGTCATGGCAAAAAACGGCAAAACAAAAATTAGTATTCAGGTAGGTTCCGCTAGTCGGGTTAGGGAGTTTGCTGAGAGTATGAAGTGCGCTAATGAAATGGGCGCAGATATTCGTATTGAAGAAAGTAAAATCGTCCGGAATGGTCGAGTTGTTGGTTATGTTGCCTTTGCATTTGCAAAACTTCCTAGCTTGAAAGTGAGCATGGAGGCCAAGAAGTCTATTCTGGAAAACCTTGCAACGGGCCGTGACAAGGAATCGAAAGCTATTCGGCGTATGGTCGGTGGAAGTGGCGAGTTCACTTTGAAAGGTTCTAGTTATAAGTCGAGCAAGCGTAAGGTGAGCAAGAAGCGTAAGGCTGCAAAGCGCAAGCCGAGCAAACGTAAGGTGAGCAAGCGCAAGGTGAGCCGGAAGCGCAAGGTGAGCAAGCGCAAGCCGAGCCGGAAGCGCAAGGTGAGCAAGCGCAAGCGCAAGCCTAGCAAGAAGCGTAGGGTGAGCAAGCGCAAGCCTAGCAAGAAGCGTAGGGTGAGCAAGCGCAAACCGAGCAAAAAGCGCAAAGTGAGCAAGCGCAAGCCTAGCAAGAAGCGTAGGGTGAGCAAGCGCAAACCGAGCAAAAAGCGTAGGGTGAGCAAGCGCAAACCGAGCAAAAAGCGCAAAGTGAGCAAGCGCAAACCGAGCAAAAAGCGCAAAGTGAGCAAGCGCCAGCCTAGCAAGAAGCGTAGGGTGAGCCGCAAGCCCAGCAAGAAGCGTAGGGTGAGCCGTAAGCGCAAGCCGAGCAAGAAGCGTAAAGCATCGAGTCGGAAGCCCCGCAAGTCGAGTAAGCGCAGCGGAAAAAGGGCAAGAGTATGTATTCCGGGCGGAGGTGTTCGACGCGTTGCTGGTCGCGCAGCGCCAAGTATTCGTTCTCGCAACGCAAGCGGAATAGCACCGCGAAGTTCTGTGGGAATGCCTAGTATCCGCGCTGGAGGTCATGTCGGAGGGCAGATTCCAGAACGCTCTCGTCCGCAGCCTAGTATCCGTTCAGGAGGCTATGGAGGCTAAATCTTGTTTTGAAGGCGTGGGAAGTCGATCTTAGTCGGTTCGTCTAGGCTACGCCGGAGAAGCAATTCGACCATCTGTAAACAACGTAGGGGCTGTTGAGTATTCCTCAACTGGCCCCTCGTTCCGTTTAGCCAGCGGTATAAGGTAATGGGACTTATCCCCAGGATATTTCCTAGTAGCTTATATAGTTCGTGGTTGTTCCGAATTCCAGTTAGTAGTTTTATCCGCATGACGGCGTCACGGAGAGTATCCTCTTTAGGAATTCGATTGACAATTTCCTCTAGATTCATGAAGTTTAGTCGGCAATCGACCCCTTTAACGGTTCCATGCAACAGAACTCTGCGGTCAAACGCCCAACAAGGCTCTGATAGAGTCGGACTCGGCCATTTTGGGTGTCTTCATACACGTTTGCAAAGTGGTGCTTCCAATCGAAGAAGAGAGCATTCGTGGACTGCGTACAAATTACAACCGGAGTCTGGTACTTGTAGAAGGCAATAGTAGCTTCTGTTACAACGTTTGGGTTTGCCACGCTTATATCAACATCGCCAGTAAAATCAGCAATTAGGATATCGCACCTAGCAATTTCGTTTTCAATCGCCAACCAGATGTTTCGTAGATTTGGAACTTGGTCAATCCGAAGAGAACGGCCTCCGCAGTGTTCAATTGCCTCGTAGATTGCTTTATGTACTTGGTCGAATTTCGGATCGAACGGCATCGCGATAAACACGCGAGGGGTGTTGTCGTTTTCCGCATACCATCTCCGAACGCCTTCCGCTCGCCCTTCTATTAGATCAGGGGTGACCTCGTCTTGATCATCACTAACGTGGATTCTAAGAGGCTGGAGAATGCGTGTTTCATTAGCTGCATATAGAAGTTCCATATGGCGGCGTAGCTGATCTGGTTCCACACGAGCTAACCGTACACGTAATTTTAGGATAGTTGTCAGTTCCTCTAGCAGCCCACTAGAGCTAGGATCGGCGCAGCCGATAACGAGGGTGTCCCCTTCCATGGCAATGGGAACAATTTGATAATTTTGTGCAATTGGAGCGGGCAGCTTGGAAACTGGAAATTCGTGGTCTGTGGGAAGTTCAGTTAGGTCAATTAGAGTGCTAACGGTTTCCAATTGTTCGTCTTGTTCTAGAGCACGTTTAATCCAAGCTACTTGGGTTGTTTGAAACAACAGTCGGTCGCCACGTTTGATAGGAGATAACCAGCCATGCTGAATCAACCGCACAATTGAACTCTTGTTCATATGCAAAATCTGCATCACTCGCTTTAAGATGAGATAAGACTCGACCATACTGACCGTTAGTTCGCGCTAGTGGAACGTATCCTAGTATGCGTTAGATGGACCGCGAATGTCAACTGTTTTGAAGGCCTCCTTGACGACGGCCACTTTTAGTGGAATATAGGAGGATAAGAAAAGGAGGGAACATGCCAAACTCAAACGCGATTGTTAATGTCTTGAATATCGTAGGAGATGATCCGCTAGCAGAGGGCGGCGGTGTAGTTTACACCGAAGTGGGGACGCCGGGCACACAATTCAGTTGGTGGCCCCAACCGGGAAATTTCGATATTGATCCTAATACCCTCTATACAGTGTATACAGTTCCCGTCCCAGATAATGTCATGGAGACCTATTCTCATATCGATATAGGCGAATTGGCTGCTTTTACCAAAGACACTCCAGAAGAATTACAGCGCTTTGGAGAATCCGAAGACCTATTTCGGCGTGTTTCATTGGTCGATGCTATTCAATCTTTTATTGGCTCCAGCGCGATGGACCAGAATCCTACGGTAATGACCTTTGGGGCTATGGTGCATAAATGGGGCAGTGAACTCGCGGAACCTCAAGACGAAGACTGGGAAGACGAAGAAGATTGGGAAGACGAAGATTTCGATGATGGCGAAGATTTCGATGATGGCGAAGAAGACAAGGAGCTTTGGGCCCCAGAAGACTGACCCAATTGACGGCTCGTAGGGCAGCCGCGTACAATCGGAGTATCCGAATACGTAATCGTCTCTCTATGTACATCCACATCTTCGACAAACAAACCCGACGGCACATTCGACTAGAAAGTCCGCCAGTAGAATTGTTTGAGAGGTGTGGAACTGATGGTGTTGTTCGTTTGGAGTTACACCGGCTCGCTAGGTGGGCCCGTGCAATCCATCGAAAAAACCCACAGTTCGATTTACAGATGATCCTCTCTGGCGTGGCTATGGGATATTATTTGAATGTCGATTTTGGCGAAAAATTACGAATTGTGTGGGAACCCCAAACGAGCGACGTAAGCATGGAAACAGACCTTAGTAAGGGTGTTGAGGATGTGCATGCGACGGTCGTGCGACTTCTAAACAGCGAACTACTGCTCGGTTATTAAAAGAAAGTTCAACTTTTTCTTGACATCGCGACTAACCCTCGCGTATTCTAACCACTATTAGTGAGATGCCACAAGGATTACTGATGTCAAATAACGGTAGATGGTCCAACTATGAACTAGCAATACTGCGAGATAAATATGCTACTAACGGGGCGAAAATTCCCGACCTGTTGGCAACCCGCACCGAAGCGGCTATTCAACTCCAAGCACAGAACCAAGAGTTAAGGATTCGAAGCAAACGCTGTGTTTGGAATGAAGCGACGGAACTGATCCTCCAGCGTGACTATCCGGACCATGGATCTGACATTGCAGACCTGATAGAGAAGGGTTTTCGCCAAGAGTCAATTAAGTGGAAGGCTGTTAAGCTAGGCCTCCGACAGAAAAAACATGAATGGGAGGCCAAGGAACTTGAATTACTGCAAGCAGAGTTCCCAACCAAAGGTACTGGAATCGCAGGATTAGAGCACTATTCAAAGAGTGTTATTCAATCCCAAGCCAGTAAGCTGGGGTTGAAGTACGATAAAAGGTGGACCCCTGAGCGTATTTCAATACTAAAGGAGAAATATCCCACTTGTGGAGCAGATATCCCCGAACTTTTGTCAATGGGATTCCAAAAGCATAGTATTGAGAAAATGGCGAGCCGACAGAAAGTGCGTCGTGATCGCTCTACTATTCACTACACAAAACAGGTTGATCGCTGGACGACAGAACAAGAGGAATTGTTGAAGAAAGAATTTCCAATTGCAGGAGCACAGATTCCTGAGTTATTAAAGGAGTATTCGAAAGCTGCAATTAACGAGAAGGCTAAGCAACTCGGCTTCCAGGTAAGAAGAGGACGCCCGGCCAAGGCAATTGCAGTAGCTATAGAACAGGGACACGAATAAGATGCCTATTGCAATATTGAAGAGCCTCTCTTTCCGAACTTCACTCTACCTGATGGCAGAAGCGACGAAATCTACACTTAAGGATAAGGCTTCAGGGAAGGAGGAAATTCACTGGTTTGTGGATGTTATTTTGGCGATGCCTACCAAGGAGGGGGCACCCTTCACCAAAAAGCGTGTTCCTTTCCCTAGTCCCGCCGCCGCCTACGAGGCGCTACAAGGCTTAGCCCAAGAGCTTAACGATTTGGAAGAGCGCGGGGAAGACGATGACGATGAGGAGGGCGACGAGGAATTGGACGATATTCCTGAAACAGATTTGGCTTGACTTTAGTCACCTAGACGATAGAGTCTCCTGCTGTCTGGTCGATCCAAGCGTAGAGCCAATTAAAATGCAGCACCCTCCATGGCCGGAACAACCGCCGCCAGCTAAGGCTTCGGTTTCCTCTTCTGCAAGAGTCGATGTTGGAATAGTAGGAGGGGGAATACACGGTGCTGCCCTTGCGCGAGAATTGACGCTTCGTGGAATTTCGTCCGCTATCGTAGATGTGAGCGGTTTTGGTAGTGGAACGAGTCAATGGTCAACGAAGCTTCTTCACGGCGGGATTCGGTACCTAAAAACCTTTGATTTCCAACAAATACGCCAAGGATTGATGGAGCGAGCTACTTGGATGCAGATTGCTCCACATCGTTGTCAGTGGGAAGCATTCTGGATGCCGCACTCGCGCTTCTTTACCAGACTTGCACATGAAGCCGCTATCACTTTTTACGACAGCATCTTAGGTCGAAATCGACCGGGGTGGGTTAAGGGTGAGCTACCGCTCGGCTCAGTTGATAAAACTCGATTTGAAGCCGATCCCCGTAGTATCGGATCTTGTTACCGCGGAGCTATTGCTTACGCTGATTTGCTCACCCAAGATCGAGGGCTCACGCTCGACCTTCTAGCTTCGTCAGATGCCCTCCGTTACGACTTCCACACGGTGGACCGATGGGACATTCGGCTCAATGGAGTTGTGGGGGCTCACCTTACAGACCGACGAGATGGAACCAAAAGAGAATTGATCGCCGGAAAGTGGGTGTACGCTCTCGGGCCATGGAATGACGCCACAATCCAACAATGGTTCGGAAGCCACCCCGGCTTCGATCCATGTCAACGTCTTCGACTATCAGCCGGCATCCATCTCTGGTTAGAAGCGGTAGAAGGCTGCGAAGTCCCGTGGACTATCCAGAGACGCGGTGGAAGGGTGGTTTTTGTTATTCCGCGCGATGGGATGCTGCATGTGGGTACTACCGAGAGAGAAGTAAACGAAGGTTATGCGGGTGTTGTTGATAGCGAAAGGGAGGAACTCTATTCGGCGCTGGAAGAAGAGATGCCGAACATCAAGTGGAGAACCCTTAACGTTATAAAGGAAGATTCCGGGGTGCGGCCTCTTGTGCTACGTCCCGGCAATACTCAACGGCTGAGTCGTCGCGCTCGTTTAGAACCTCTCGCCCCCTTTGCAAATGTCACTTTGGTGCTGGGAGGAAAATTAACCACCGCCCGGCGGCTGATGAATGAGTTGGCAACCCGCATCACAGGGATTAGCTGTGGTGCCGCTTCCGAGACTCAAAAACTTTGTAATAGTGATTAACTCAATCGAGGAGGACCGACATGCCTGTGGAAGAAAAACTCGCGAAGCGCGTTGAGAAGTACTTTGACCGCCTTTTAAGGGAGACTACTATTGCTGCGCGGTCTGGGGATAATGAAGCTGCAATTACACTGATAAAACTTATGACGGCGCAAAACAAAGCATTAGCGGTTCTAGGTTGGGAGTGGGGCCCCTCGGAGGATGGCGAGCGGCGCTATATCGTGCCCATCGAGAGAAAAAGAAAAAAGGAAACAAGACTTGACATCGTGCGCATGCGTGATAAGGTTGCGGAGTTGGGAGGCTGCGATGGCCTCCCTGGACTACCCTGTATCAAAGAGGATGACTGACATGGCTAAGGTTGTTGTAAAGAAGTTCCACTCGCGGGCATTTGTGATCGACCGGGCAGCAGGCCAGTACGTCACCCAGCACGTCGAGGGGAATGATGTTGTCTCGGCTCGGTTTGAGGGAGACGTGGAAAAGGAAACCACCAAGAAGCCGGCTAGCAGCGCAGATGCCGAGTTCAAGCGTATGGGCGCTCTGGTGTTCCCGAACCCGGTTACCGTGGTGTGAGGGTGGAGCACCGCGCCGTGAAGATAGCAGTGCAAAAAGGAGTGTTCACATGCCTCAGATCGAATATCGCTACTCCGAAACCGACCAAATTCCCGATCCCAACCCCCTTACTTGGCATCCCGAAGGGGTATGCCTTGTAGTTGGGCCAGACGAATTAGAAAAAGTTACGCTTTTCGCCTGTATGCCCGGAATGTCCGTTTGGGATGAAGATTACGTAACAAAAGACCTATTCCGCCATCTAGAACGATGGCACGCCAACTCCTCAAAAGAAAAGTGGGACGCCTTTATCGAAGAAGTACAAGCAGCTTTTCCTCTAGCTGATCTACCCTTCACACCGAGACTGCTGCCGAAAACCCATCGCCCGGCCCTTTTCCAATTAGGACTACTATTCTTTGAAGACCGTGAAAAATTTTCCTCCC
>SDBV01007575.1_pt1 | contig 14816 bp, 9 predicted proteins | sample 2277081 | NCBI WGS metagenome assembly SDBV01 (sample SAMN10402039, study PRJNA504765) | marine sediment metagenome | isolation source: marine sediment core GS10_PC15, 223 cmbsf | place: Arctic Ocean: Southern Knipovich Ridge | collected 2010
AAATAAAAACCGGGGGTAAATCCTCTATTATAGACTTTTTTTAGTTCAGTCACCCATTTTCCTACCTTTTTTTTAGTAAATGTTCCGTTATAATATGCCTCAATAGCTTCTCGATACGTCTTAGAAACTATTTCTATAATAAATTTATACATTTACATGAAATTCAAGTTATTTAAATATATCAAGAAGAAAAATAAGCAGCATCTTTGATTATTAAACGAGAAATATAAGAAGTTATGACCTCTCGCCCTCCTTTTCTATAATAATTATCTTAATACATGTTCTCTATTCCAATTTGACAATCTTTTGAATTAAAACAAATTTTTAATCATAACTTAAGGTATTCCAAAACATGCATGTAATTCTTTTTTAAAATCATTGAAGATTTCTGAGCGATTTGTGTCTAATTCTAAATCTTTAGTTGAAACAACTCTTTCTATATATATTTTATTTTCATGAGAAAAATTGTTGGCAGTATTAAAGATATAATCACCACCTATGTCTTTTATCCCTAATTTGAATGAGATATCACTTTTTTTAATAGATAAAATAATTCTTATATTCCCAAAATAATCATAAGAAGAATAAAAGTGAAAGAGATATTCGATGAATTTACCAAGATCTTTTATTATATAGTTTTCATTTAAAAATTCTTGATCCATTTTGATAAAAGTTTTAAACTCAACATATCCATCTCTTTTAATTTCAAAAAATCCATTATATAAAGATTGTTGCCTAAATAAGAACAAGATACCATTATGGGAAAATCTCCCATTTCCTAAAATTGCATGAAATCGATCATTAGGCGATAGATTTTGATAAAGATCTCTTAAAGTAGTTATAGTAGTATAATTAATTTCTGTAAATGTTTCTAAAGGAAATTGATAGGGAATCGCAATCCAGCTAACAACATTTTCTTCATTTCCTATTTTTAACCCATAATCTTTACTTTCAAGATATTTATTTAATTTTTCTTCAATACTTTTTTTTGAGAATAATAATCGAACCGTAGCATGATCTGCGGGAATCGTATCTTCATTATATCGAAAGAAATACTTATGACTATCATTATCTGAACTATTAATATACATTACTGGTTCTGGAGCTTCTAATATTTTGAGAACTAAAATATATTCGTCCGGATTATTAGAATTTGTATCAACATCATTAATTTTTAAAGATATCGAAGGAATTGTATGACTTAGTATAAGACCTCGCAATTTATTTATTAAACTAGTCTTAGATTGATATAATGGTGTTATACTCTCTGCACACGAATTTTCATCTTCTTTTATGCCTAATATTAAAAGACCTCCCATATTATTAGCAAATCCACATAACCGTTTTATTAATTTCCAAAATTGCTGTTGTAGAGCAATATTACTTGGATTTAAAAAATCTGCTTCTTTATATTCAATTAAAGAGGATTCTCGAACGTTCTGGTTAATTAATTCTTCAATATCAGTTAAATCAATATGTTCTATATTTTTCTTAATAATTGAAATGAATTTTCTCACCTTATATAATATTTATTTATAAAGAGGTTCCTATTAATAAACCTATATATTTACAATCATAATTAATAGCTACATCTTCTTCCGCGGCTGAAACTCCAATCATATATCTCATTTCTCCCGCATTTTTTTATATTTTCTATTATTTATTATAAATATCTTGAAATGGATTAAAACAATACACTTTCATTTATTTTAAAAAGTTTTAGAATATAATCCAATCTTTGAATTCAATTTCGGAATTTTTTGAGTTAAGTATAAATTTAAATCATTTAGAAGATGATCTTCTTTATAGTACCCTTTTCTTATATCAGTTATTGCTGTATTTTTATTTGTTAGTGTTAATGCTAAAAAAATAAGATGTATATCATTACCTAATTTCTTAATTGCGTTTTTTATCAATTCATTCTGAAATTGATTCATAGTCTTTTTATTTAGTTTTATTATCCTTAATATTATCCAATAAATATAAGTTAATAATAAAAAAAAAAAAATAAGAGAAGAATATAACTTATCCTTTCAGAATATTCAAGATCAAAAGAATAACTTTAACAATATTTTTTTGATTATACTTATTGATTAGTTGAATGATATCTTTTTTAGGAATATTTAGAGGGGGTATCTTGGTTCTAACCTGATTATGTTCTAAATTTATAAAATCAATAATTTCTTGATTTAATCCCCTTAATATTCCAGAATGCTTTCTCATTATGTCCCATGTGCCATAGCAATACATATCAAACGTACCCCCATAATTTTCAAATTGAGTAAGGTCCTCCTCTCCTTTAGGATATTTCCCTGATGGAAGTTTACTAACTAAAGAAATAGCGTATTGACATAATCTATAACCATCCCAAATTTCTTCTTCATTATTTAATGAGCAAAAATCTATCCAAAACATTTCACCAAAAAAATTGTAGTAATTTAGCATTATATATGCAGGATCTATTGATTTTTCAAGAATTTCCCTGTCTTTTCTTTCTTGATTGATAATTTTAATCATTTCTACAATTTTATTTAAAAATAAATTGATAGACATGATTTTAGCGAGTCGGACAGTTATATTATCTAAATGACATAGAGCATACTGAATATTATTTGAATTCCAATATTTAATATTATTTAGAAGAAGATTGTTTAAATATGATATTAAATCAAAGGGTTTTCCTTCGATCTCTAGGATGACAGAATCATCTATTAATTGGGCAATTATATGGACTATTGAAACCCGAAAGATCGCATGTGGTCGATTATTACAATAATTAATGATCTTCTTTATCAATATGAGTTGTTCCGTTATATCTGATCCTTGGATTCGTCTTATAAATTCATTTGCCGCAAATAAATTATTATTTACAGGTATATCCATTTCAATTAGTAGGTTTTCAAGACTTATAGATTGAATTTTATGCAAATCATCTTCTAATCTTTTTCTGAATAGACTCCTTTGGAGAATTTTCTTATTATCTTCTGTTTGGATCGCCAAATCATTAAATTTTTTATCAACTTCATACTTAAATTCCTTAACTTTTTTTACATCAATTTCATTTCTCAGAGCTATCGTTATAGAGTACTTGATTTTTGATAAAGAAATATTGTTATTCAAATCTTCTTCCCTATTCTTTATCTTTTCCACATATTTACTCGCTTCGCTTAAGTAGAAAATAGTTGTGATCTTTTCCGATATTCGATCCCATTTCCTTCTATTACATCCGGGATGAGAGGGGACTAAGTTATAATACTCATCAACATCGAAATTTTCATCTAATTTTAAAATATCTTTCAGTTTCTGAAATTCAGCTGGTTTCTCCTTATACTTCTTAGGTATAATATGATCAACTTCCATATTATCGATTTGGGAAATTATATTACCGCAATAAAAACATTTATAATTATAAGTTTCCCATAACGCCATTCTGAAAGCTTGAGATGAAATATCAACCATAATACTTCACTAAGATCTTAATTTTCAATAATTTATTATATGAGTCTATAATTCGTTCTTATTAAGCAGAAACCAAAATCCAATTCACATAATTTCTTTTTTCTTGTAATCAGGATATTAGTGGGTATCTAAATAATTTAATCTTTTTAATAATGAAAGTGTTTTTGATCTTCTTTTATTACCTTATTAATAAAGGATTGCAAGAAAAAATATGAAAATCCATCTATTCTGTTTAATCATATGAAAAATATCCATGGATTAGGAAATGGTTGGTTTGAATGCATTAGATGTAAAAGAAAAATAAAAGATATAAGTAATTTATCATTTCATTTGTATGAAAGATAAAATTGTCTTTTAATCTGTGGTGATAAAACAAAATATAATAAGAGATATTCAATAATTGATATGAAAAAGTTAGGAAAGGAAAATGCTATTTCATATAGTTATAAAAACGAGCTTATTTAGATATACATTGTCCTCATTGATAATGTTATTAATTATATTGTTATTAAAAAATTTTAATAATTTAAAATTACATATAAATAACTGTTTGTTAAAATTAAGATAATCCAAAAATGATCTAAAAGAAGTTTCTACATGAGTATTTCAAAAAAAAAGAGAGGAAGCTCAAGAAGAAAAGGAGATCAATACCAAGATCTTATGACATTAAGATTTGCATTAGAATTTTATATTAAAAATATAAATTTTGAGCTTCTAATGGAATTATATAATGTGGGTAATTTAGACGATTCTATTTTTTTTTATAAGAATAAAATTGATGCATGTCAGATTAAATACGCTATAAATCCAAATGATTCTTATGAACTTAAAGATTTCATTGATGAAAAAGATCCTAATAAGAAAAGAGTATATTTTAAAAAATTTTCAGATAGTTGGAAACTTCTAAAAGAAAAATATCCAACTCAAGAATTAAAAATTCTGTTAATCACAAATCACTCTTTATCATATCAATTAGTTAAGACAATTGATGAAAATGGATATTTTACAGAAAATTTTGTAAAAGGAAATGTAAGAACAAACCGGCGTGAAACTCGTACAGCTTTACAAAAAACTACACAATTAACTGATAAAGATTTTGAAGCTTTCTTAAGTTGTTTTCAATTTAAAACAAAGGAACTAGATTTACAAAAATTAATTAAATATATTAAAGGAAACTTACTTGATCACCAACTTGGTTTTAATGATCACTCTATATTTAATTTTTTAAAAGAAAAATTTGAAGATTATGCTATTAATAGACATGAGCCAATAACTCAAGAATTATTTAAAGATTTATTTTTAACTTTACAAAGTAGATATTTATTAACCCAAAATTTTGAAATAGATAAATCTATTTACATTAAACGAACAGATTTATATGAAAATCTTGATAAAGCATTAGAAAAAATCAATTATGGTTATATTATTATTACTGGATTACCTGGAAGTGGCAAATCAACTTCTTTATCCATGTATTTTAATAATAGAGAAAAAATAACAAATGATGAAATTATTAGATATTATTGTTTCGTAGATATTAATGAAAATACTCAGAACATTAGGCTCCAAGCTAAATCTTTACGTATAAACCTATTAATGACTCTTCAAAATCGATTTTCAAGTATTCTTAATAGAAGATTTGATTATAGCGAGATTAACTTTTATAAAATATTGAAGATTCTGGGAAAATTTTCAATAGAAAATAATAAAAGAATTATTATTTTCTTAGATGGTCTTGATCATGTTGAAAAAAATAAAACAAAAGTCCATAATCATATTTTAAATGCAATCCCAAAAGATATACCTAATGGGATAATATTTGTTGTAGGAACTCAGGAGTTGCATAATTGGCCATATTTTCTAAAAAAATGTTTAGATAATAAAGATCGTCACATAAATTTAAGTCTCTTTGATTTAAATAAAACAAGGGATTTTTTAATTCAAAAATATAAATTTAAATTATTAACTGAGGAAAATATTCAAGAAATACATAAAAAAAGTGAAGGATTACCAATTTATTTAAAATATATAGCAGATCTACTAAAAAATGAAGAAAATATCTCAGATAAATTAAAAAATATCCCTGCAATCGTAAATGGAGATATAAAGAGTTATTATGAAATATTATGGAATGAATTTACTGAATATGGAAAAGGAGATGTCAGATATTTATGTGGTGTACTAGCTTGTTTACGTTTTCCTGTAGAAATTTCGAATTTATTTAATTATCAAAAAGAAATAAGGCAATCAATTTTTCTAGATTCGTACCAACTATTACAACATCTATTAAAAAAAAATCATAATCGAGTTTCAATATTTCATAATAGTTTTAGAGAATTTATTTTATCCAAATTTAGTGAATTTTCTATATTAAAGATTATAAAGGATATAACTAAGAATTTAAAATCATTAGAATATACTGATGAGTGGTTTAGTCATATTTTTGAATATGCGTTCAAATCAAAAGATTACGATTATATTATAGAAAAGGTTAATCAAGAATTTGTTGAAATTGCTTTAAGTCGTTTTCGTTCAATTAAAGATATTGAAAGTGCTTTTTATTGGGCTATTAAAGCAGCAAAAGAAAAGAAAAACTTATTAGCACTAAGCAAATTAGGATTTCTTCGATTAAAAACAAAACAACGTGTAGAAAATTATATAGACTGGGTTTTACTATCAAAAATCCTGATTTCAATGAAAAAGATTAATTTTCTAATTAATTACTCTTACTCTGTATATCAAAATGAGTGGCTCATCGATTATAAGGTTGCAATAAATATAATTGGAGAATTAATTAATCATAACTATTTGGAATTAAGCGAACAATTATTTAAAACTTTTTTTCAAAAACACACATTGGAAGAAATAATGAACAGAGAAAATCTGATAGAATTCGCTTATTGTTTAGGCACTTTCCCAAAATCCTATAAGGCAGAATTAAAGTTTCTTTCTCAATTTCATTATTGTAATGGTATTGATGGTAATAATACTTATGAACCAGAAGGTTGCCCACAATTAGAGATGTATATCAAAGCAATTGTTAAATTTCAAAATCCTGAATCTTGGAAAGAAATTAAGAACTATAAAAATGATATCCCAGAAGAATTAATTCCATATTACATAATAAGAGCTTTAGTTCTTTATGGAAAAAAAGAGTTATTAAAAAATGAACTTGAGGAATATAATGCTAAATTTAATCCTGAGTCAAATCCAGAACTTGCTTATTTTGCATGCCTAGCAGGAATCTCCTCAAAATTAGTTGAAAGTTTGTTAGGAAATATATCAAAAGCAGATTTTATTGCTCCTCAACATATTTATCATAATAATACAATTTTATCGGTGGCTCGCTGGAAATTAATTTCAATTGCATATATTAATAATTTGGCGTTTATAAAGGATTTAACGACTTCTCTTGAATCAAATGAAACCTGGTGGAATAATTATTTATTGTATTTACTTAATCTTGGATCTTGTATAAGTTCTTTTCTAAAACAAGAAGATACTGATTGGTTTGATAAGGCAAATCGTTGTATAGATATTCTTTTAAAGTTAAAAAGAAAAAATAATGATTATGATTTTATTAGTTTATTAAGGAGTTGTCGAGAAGAATTAAGCCAAAGTTTATATTTAATTACCAAAATAATTGCCAAACAATATTCAGATAGATTAAAAGATTGGTTTGAAAAAATTAAATCCTTACAAGAATCGAATTTATGGACAATACAATATGGAATACGTGAAACTTATGAAGATTATATATTTGAATTAGAATTATATGATAATTTAACTTCGATTCCTGAGTGCAAACTCTTTCTATTAGAACTTTTACAAATCTGTAAGAATAAATTTAAAAATTCTTTGTCAATTAAGGGTGGAAATCGTGTTAAACATTTTCTCAAATTATCCTTAATCGCAGCAAAATGTGGTATAAAAAATGAAGCTAATGAATACCTTCAAGATGGATTAAATGCTAGTTTAATATATGGGTATCATAAAGATCCCACTCTGTTTGAATTAATTGATATTATGGGATTTTTAAATGACCATTTTCCTGAATCTTCTTTAGAAAGATGTGCCCATATTTTGGAAATTGTTGATTGGATGCCATATTTGACAGATGGTGATGAGACACGATATTTGCCAAATTACATTTTTAAAAAAGTTGCCAAATATAATATTAGTGCTGCAATGAAACTTCTAACTTTATATTCTAAAAGTAAAGCGAGATGGCAATGGCAAGATTGTTTAGAGTCATTAATATTGGAAATAAAGAGTGGTGATGAAGAAGTTCTCTGGGCTTTAAGCTCTGTCTTTGCTAATGATTTTTCCGATAATGGCCGACATTTTAAACAAGTATTTAATACAAGACAACACATTGTAGAAATTATTCAGAACTCTGGTAATTCCCAGGTTTTTAAAAATTTTAAATTTAAATTAGATCATTATGTTAAATTGAATATTCCCCCTCGTTATTGGGAGAATTTAAATTCAAAATTTGAAAAATATAAACATCTTAATTATAACAAAATAATTGTTAAGCAGACCAAGACAGAAAATCCGAATATAGAACCCAAATCCTACACGCTTGATGGAAAGGTAGTGTTAATTAGAGATATTGAATCAATTATAAAAAAATCATTTTTAGAGTATAAAGAAACTGTACAAAGATTAAAAAAACAAAATAAGGAATTTTATAAACCAAGTTCTTTTGAAAAAATATTGGAAGATCATGTAATAAAAGCTACAAATATAGATATTCTATTCTCAATTAAAGAATATCTGTTAAATAAGAATAACTGGGTAAATACTATTATTCTAGAAAATCTTGGGAATAAGTTATTAAAAGTGGGAGAAATTAAACATGCCTTGGATTGTTTTGAAAAAGCATATTTAGATACTTGGGATTGGCAAAGATGGAAAAGAGTAAAGAAATATTTTGAAATTATTTTTAGATATGATAAAGAGAGAGCAGAAAATCTTGTGTTAAAGCTTGTGTATCATATACTTAAAAAATATAGTGGATATCAAGTTCCTTCTTTAATTGCTGATGCATTACAAATTTTAAATAAAACTGAAGATTTAAGAGTTTTATACAAAGATTATTTGCAGTATTGTAATGATTTAATTAGTCATTTACCAATTGAAAATAGGTATGATTGGTTAAAGGATTACTTCAAACAGAATGAAACTTTTAATGATTTGGCAATAAACTTTCTTGTAGACGAATTATCCACTAAGGATACTGAATTAGGAAGGAGATTATTAGGAGTTTTTTGTGAATTAGGTATAAAAAGACCAAATTTATGTCTTCCAATTTTTCTTAAGAGCATGAATACATCAATAAAGATAAAGCGAACTAGATTGTTGACTATAATTTTTATGATTGCGAATCGAAAGCCAGAATATCTCCTTGATTTTATTGAACAACTATGTAAATTTCTAAATGAGAATTGTTTTCAAAATCAAATGCTGGTTATTAAAACTCTTCAACTTATCAAAGTTAAAGAAAATCTTTCTCAAAAAGTCGAAGAGAGATTAAAGAAGGCACAAAATCGATATAATCCAAATGAAATTAAAACTGAGAAGATAAATTTTACATCAACTCCATCGAGAATTTTCCTTAAATTCTATAATAAAAAAATGATAAAAATATATAAGATTCAAATTAAATCTTGTTGTGATTTATTGTCTCTTGATATAAATCTAATTCTTGGAAAGATTGAACAAACACTTCTTCAAAAGAACTGGTCGATAGAGCAGGAGTTAAAGAGATTAGAAAATGAATGGAAAGGATATGTTCACCCTCAAGGATTCCCTTATGTCCCAATTATGACAAGTTTTAATTTAGAGGTCTTTATGATATTTAATAATATTCTTGATAATCTACTAAAAACAAAAATATATTCATTTGATATAAAAGAGGGATTATGGAGAGTTTTACAATTAGCAGATCCAAATTTTGAATTTTCCATGATAAAGGAACGACCTGATGATATAAAACCGTTATTAATCGATGAAGATGAATGGATGGATGATTCAAATATAAATAAAAAGAATTTGATATGCGAAAAAATTACAAATGAGTGGATAACTTTATATGAGTATAGAGTTCTTTCAATTGATCGTAACTATGATATTCCATATAGAATGCATTTAGAAACCTTTTCAAGTCTAGTTAAAAGACCCTTCACTCCACTAATGGAGAATATTGAAAAAGGGTGTTATTGCATTCAAAATCTAAAAAGATTTAGTAATAACGAATTAATAACATTAGACCAAGCGCGCGACTTTCTCTCGAAAAATATCAAACGAATTCCCAGAGATATTAACAATTTTCTTCCTATTCTGATATTACATTACAATTTTTTTACATTTTTTGGTTATCACATATTAGCAACACTTCCAGAATATTTAAGATATAATTATAATTTGAATTTCAAAGATTTTGACCTATTATTAGAAAATAATAGACTAATAAAATTTGAAGAATGGAAAGAAGGAGATGTTGATGACTCTTATAGTAGGGAACAATTATCTTTTGGAACACGATTATCAATCCATAATAGTTTATTAAAGAAGATATTTAATGATTTTGAAGTCAATCTTTGTCAGAAAACAACTGAAAAAAGATTGTTTTTTAAAGATAAATTTACAAAAATACCTTCCAAAAAACTTGAAATAATTGAATATAGGGTGTTATCTGATTTAGATTGATGAATTTTGGTTTAAAAAATGTATCTTTTACTTATTACTCAATTTAAAATAATATAGTTTCACGATATTCTAGTATTGTGGGTTTATTATTTTCATCCATTGGTCTATTTATATCCATCTTTATTCTTGAAATTAATGCATAAATACCACTGCAATAAGTATTTTTTATTATCTCTGTGATAAGTCTTTTTGAATTAATATCCCTTCGCGGGTTTTTAGAATGTACAGCATCTATATGACAATTAAGGTTAGGATTACCGAGATAATAAGCGATATATCTCTCTTTTTTGAAAATCGTCAATATAACTATTTAAATTCTCAAAGTTTAATCCAAGGTTTAAGAAGGACAACTCAAAATGTGGCTTATATATTTAGAATAAGGTTAAATCCTGTAAAAATAGGTTTTAATTCTCACCTTTTAATTCTTTTCTGAACCATATTTCTATACCTTTTATTAAAAGCATTTTTGCAACTTCATTGTCTTTAATTTTAAAATAATCTCTAGCTTCTATAAAATCATTATAGACGGTGGTATCTCTATCTTCTTTGAGCACAAAGCGAATCTCAATATCTTTCTTCTGTTTTGGCATAATTTGATCAATAATTCAAGTTATTAAAAATATTTGTATTAAACGGTTAAAATGTAAAAATTTCCATATAACACATATATTTAAATATTCTGTTATTTTATTATATTTCAAACGAAAATATAAAAATCTACCGATTTATGGAAAATATGGAAAAAATCCCAATCAATTTGAATGGAGATTTGAAAATAATGTTAAGGGTGAGATAATTATCGAAAAATCAATTGAATTAGAAAATAAAAATAACCATAATGGAATGCTGCTAAATTTTTCTCAAGAGAAAAACCAGAAACAATATAAGCTATATTTTGATGAATGTACAGATGGGAAGATTCGGGCATTTTGCGAAGTCTTTAATATAGAATTAAATACTTTTATCGTATTTACCGTTAGGTCCTATTTATACGAGATTGGTGATGATTTAGGGGATGAAGATTATGATACCATTGGCAGATATTACGATGTGTCAAAATTGGTTGCCGTACAACCACATAACATTCCCCATAAGGAACCTGAAAAAAATATAAAAGTTGAAGCAGAATTTCCTTTCTCAATTTCAGAGGCAATTGAGTATGTTTGCGATGAAATTCCAAAAATCCCTGAAAAGTTTATTGTAGATACTATAAACGAGGAAATAGATATTTTAATAGATATTGTTAAAGAAGGCTGTTATGACTTCCTTGCTACATATAAGAATTTTTCAAAAATAGTAAAATCAATCCAACGAATCCATGAAGAAGACTTAATTTAAATCAAATTAACGAGGTGGTATACTATTAAGAAAGTAGTTATTGTTAGAAATAAGGATGGTAGTACCGAATTCACAGTTCGACTCTCGCAAAAATTTGCACAAGCTGTAAATATTTATTGTGAAACCATCGAGATTGAACCTAAACAGTTTATCAGAGATTCCATTGTGAAAGATTTAATACGGACTTATTTAGACGTACAACGAGAAGATTATATTTATTTAGGAGATAAGTTTCCAGGAGTAAAAAAAACATTAAAAAAGTGTTTGGAATCCATGAAATTAGCGATTGAAATAATAATATAATAATAGTAGAAGAGAAAAGATAATCTAATCACTTGAATTTTAATATTTGTTAAATGAGTAATTTTTGAAAATATTTTTAGCTTGAATTTTATCAATAACCTTATTCTCCTTGTTATCATAGAACTCTATTTTTTTTATTTCATAGAAATTTTTTCCCTTGAGAGTAGCAATAATAGTGATTCTTATTGTTAAATTATCATATACTATGATATCATATATTTCTCGAGGCGGAATAGGTATGTTCAGTCCATCCACACCTTTAGTACTATTTTCTCTTAACGATATATTTAAATTGTGTAATAAGATTTTATTATGTTTAATATAATCAATTCCAGAAAATATTGAAGACTGTTTTTTATCATTATTAATATTATAATCCATAATTTCATAGACTATTTGGATTATTCTTTCAATAACTTTTTTTTTTTCTTGCTTTCTTTCTTGTTTTTTTATTTTATTCATTTGAAAAGGAATTATTAAAGCAATAAGACCACTAATTAATGCTGTAATAAGTCCAAACATCGTCATCCATTTCTCAAAAAATTTTTCTTCAATTGGACAAATTATCAATAAAACTGAAAACACTAATGTTAAAATTAATAAAAAAACTACAAAAGAAATCATTAGATAAATTAAACTATATTTTTTTAAATTATTTAAAAATTTTCTAACCTTCCCCTTATGTCTTTGTTGATTTTTCTTTGTTTTAACTATATTTTTCTTAATTTTCTTTTTCATTGATTGTTGACTCAGTTTTCCAATTATTTCTCTTAATTATTATATATATTAATTAGATATTTAAAATTTCAAAATTTGAATTTCATCCTTATATCCAAAATAACACATTACGAGTAATAAAAATTACTAAATGCGAGGAAGAAAACAGCAATCCTAACAAATCTCAAAAATATCACGGTTAAAGGAAAATATATGAAATTGGAGAAACTGAAAGTAAAACTGAGAAAAAAAAGTAAATAAAGAACTCAGAACAATGAAAAAATACACTTCTTTTCCAAAAATTGGGAAACAATCTTCTACTTTCATTTCAAAAGGAGAAATTTTTCTTATAATTTTACATTGTATTTTTTTTCTAAAAATCATATATAAAATGGAAAAAATAACATTAATCAAAGGTTACAACTCTTAACAGAAGATTTTGAATTAATGAAATTAAGTTATATGAGAAACTAGTCTTTTTAATCTATCGTATAAAACATTTTATTACAATAATATATTTTATGTCAATACTTTACAGTAGTATTAGGTATTATTTGATTATGATTATTCACAAATTTTACTAAATACTTATAAAGACAAAATTCAATAAAGATCCTTAAGTTATTTATAAAGGCAAAATCGTTTGAGAGGAAAATACTAACGCATATTAACACATATTCGCATAAAACTGCATAAATTTAAATTTAGAATATTTTATATAAACATTATGGACTACGAAGAAAAAAATATTTGTAAAAAACGCGAATCGAAAATAAAAAAACCTGAGAGAAATTTGGATTCTACTAAGAAAAATGTTCTAAGCGATATTGGGAATAACGTTTATGAAATGGAAGAGAATTGTTCATTGCACCCACAAAGATTTAAAACAGAACCGAATCTTGATCATAAAGATTTTTGTGGATCATTTGAGACATATGTTAATGAAGAAGAAAATAGCTCCTCATCAGAATCCGTGGAGTTAATAAATAATGAGGGAAAAATAATTAAAAAGGAAAAATCAATTTCCATGAAACATACAAAAGAAGACAATGAGACCATTTCAACGCTTACTCTCAAGATACCTAATTTTAAACAAAAAGTAATTGAACAAATTAAAAAACTAACCAATTCAATTGAATGTTCGATTGAACAGAAAAAAATTATCTTATTAAAATCCGAGACGATATTAAACAAGCATATTTCACGAGCAAAAAGAAATGAAATTACAATACGTAAAAACTCAAGTCCATATACACAAGCGGCGGCGATTATTTATGCTGTCTTGAAATCAAATAATAAAATGCCCAAGATTAGTATAGAAAATTTAGCAAAGAAAGCTGGAGTGTCTAAAAGTCCCATTGGAAAACAATATCAATATTTTAAAAATTTAGCACCAAAATTAGATTTTGATTTTAACAATGCTCAGTTAGGAGAGGCAAGAAGAATTTTATCTGTTTATTATTTTAATCAGTTAATAGATGCGAGGAGTGATTTATCCGAACTTATTTCGCATTTAAGAGAGATTGATACATCTAGGTTTGTTTTACGGTTAGGGGAGATCATTCTAGAATCACATAGGTTAAATTCTCTTGATTCTCTCAATAATGTAGAAGTATTAAGACAATTAAAATTAACAATAGAAGAACAAAACTTGCTTGGAAAATTAAGAGGAAAGTTAGAAATCCTTCAAGATATGAAAACTAACTTTTCGGATATATTTATTAAATATTTTTCTGATTTATTTAATCTCATAAAATTAATAATAGTTTCAAATAAATCTCATAAGATAATTGATGCCGATTTTTCTGCCCAGGATTTTAGCAGGTTTTTAATTGATAAAGGTATAAATATGTATACAAATGAAAATACTCTTGCTAAAACAATTTTAAATATTTTTATATTCTTAAAACAGAAATATCCCGATTATTTCCCTACTCGGGTAAAGACAGGAGAGGGTTGGGCATCAAGCGCTGATGACACAGGACATATTAGGAAAAGGGTAGTTGGAAGTCGAATCAAACTTTACGTAATGAAACATATTTATAAAGGAAAGTACTATTATTGTGTAAATGGGATAGCTATATGTCCCGAATGTTTAAATAAGGGTTTTACCGTAAATACATCACTTCCGAGAATAAGGTCTAAAGAATTTCATCACGAGGATATGAGATTAGAGGGATACTCTGTTAATGAACTATATAGATTATTCGTTAATGATCGAGGCAATCCAAATTTTTTACGAGACTTGATTAAAAAAATAGAAAACGAATCAGTAGTGTTAAAAT
>SDBV01007576.1_pt1 | contig 14816 bp, 17 predicted proteins | sample 2277081 | NCBI WGS metagenome assembly SDBV01 (sample SAMN10402039, study PRJNA504765) | marine sediment metagenome | isolation source: marine sediment core GS10_PC15, 223 cmbsf | place: Arctic Ocean: Southern Knipovich Ridge | collected 2010
ACCATACATAGTCCGTCCAGGGGGTAAAACTCCAGCAGAATCATCACGAAATGGCAGAGGTGACCATGCCGAACATTGTTTCTATTCACATCTCACCCAATGACAAGACTCTTTGGCCGCTTCATACGGTTCAAATGGATCGCGCCCAAGCCCAGATTGTCGCAAACGAGCTAGCGAAACAGGGCATTCTGGCGACCGACCCATCGCCCAAACCCGAGCCCTGCCGGCCGGATGAGTCCGACATGATGAGCAGGCAACTCGACTTGTATGCGTACATCGAAAGAATAGCGGACGCCTTGAGCACACGGGTTGCCGCCCTCGAGCAAAAAATGGATTGGCAGAGCGACCGGATCAGCAAGGTGAGTGACCGGATCACCGCCCTTGAGGCGCTGTCAAGTGTCGTGATCGGCGAGCGGGACCCCACCGAGCCCGGCAAGACCAAGAAAAAGCCCGTAGATCTACACAAGACATGCGTTTATGCGGGTGATGAAGGAAAGCCGGAAGTCTTTATAGATGGGGATTGGGTTCCCCTGGCTGATTGCCGTGTAATCAATTTACACAAGAGGATCAAAGACTCAGGCGCCGGCCGTTCCGGCGACATATTCACCGGGCCTGGCGGCGGGCGTGCTGGCGATGCGGCGACGAAAGAGTTAGCTATTTCCAGGAAAGCAGCGGCCCGAGATGGGAAAATTCACCTAACGCACGGTTGCGTACGAAATTACTTCGATGCTACTGAATCACCACTCGCCGATTCTGCCCCCACGGAGCCCGGTGAAGAACGGAGCGTGTCGCCGGTGGGCGGCTGCGATGTCGTGTGTCGTTTTACTGGGGAACCGCCAGTAGATCAGGATCAGCCGCCACCTCCACCCCCGCCACCGCCGAAGAAGTAGCGGAGCTATCCGCCGGTGACGGAACGTTATTCGGCCACGACGGTAGGGGAATCAGAATGAAGGAAAGACCATGCACGAAGGCCACCCGCGCAGTGGATCCCTGAAGCCCACTGCGCCATCACGAACAGCGCTTGGCCGCCGGCTTCGAGAGATTCGGCAGAGAATCGAGGCTAGCGGTCAACCTCTCCTTGACTGGGATGGTATTGACCGGGAGTTGTGGGAACGAAGGGGGGGTATCGGCAACTATCAACCTACCGGCCCGGTAACCGCATTCAACAGCCAGTGAAGATACCATGACCATCCGCGATCGAATCAAGGAACTGCGGCGGGTGAAGGCTTCAGAGTTGCGGCCGAGTCCGCGCAACTGGCGGGAGCATCCCGAGGCCCAGCGGGCGGCGATTGAGGGCGTGCTTGCCGAGGTGGGCTAACTCATTAGCCTGCAATGAGTTGACAAAACCAGGTATTTTTGGGATTTAGAGGAATGATGGACCTCGGCCTGGCCCTGGCTGAATGAGAAAACACGAGTAGCTAACAACCTATCGGGCTAACCGCCCACCTGCCGGCCAGCGGGTGGGATACGGAAGCGTGATAGAAACGGCAGTTCGGTGCCGAACCATCGAGCGCGCCGTTTTCTATTGCGCCTGCTTGAAGATTATTCCGGCAACAGCACCACTATGGCAACTGCAGACAAACTACGAGCCGCCGAAAAGAAGCTCAAGGACCAACTGCGGCAGGTCCGCGCGGCTCGCGGGAAAAGTGGCCGGTTATCAGAACGCGACCGGGACGCACTGCGGAAACGCGAAACGCGGCTCGCCAGCCGGCACGTCCGCTCCCGGTCATTGACGCCGGAAGAACGTAAGGAGCGACTTCGACGCGAGGCCGATGATGAACTGTGGATTGCGTCTTACTGGTCGGCCTTTAGCCCTGATACATACTATCCCTTGGAACCTCAGCAGCGGCAGATGGTCGCCGACTTTGCGGCCTTGCTGTCGGAGGGCGGCGACCGGGCGACGGCGGCCAGCCGGGGGGAAGGAAAGTCGACGCTGGCTATCGCCCTGACGCTCAAGGCGATTCTACAAGGCGGGGGGCAGGACTTGTGGGTCATGCTCGGGGCGACGGCGAAGAATGCAGCCGACATGCTGGATACGATCAGGACGGCCGTTGGAGAGAATGATGAGTTGGGGCGGTACTACCCCGAGGCGTGCGATGCAGTACGAGCCCTAGAGAATACCGTCCAGCGAGCCAGGACCCAGGTTATGAGCGGCGAGCGATTCGACAATGGCGAACCGTATGAGATGGCCCCGACGAACTTTCACTGGACAGGCGACCGACTCATCTTTCCGGGCGTGCCGGGTTCGCCCTCGGCTGGTGCTATTGTCGTCGCACAGGGCCTTGATTCGGCTTTGCGGGGATTGCGGATCAAAAACCGCCGGCCGAGAGCGGTGATTATCGACGATCCCGACACAGAAGAAACGATCCATAACCCTGCTCAAGCTAAGAAACTACTACGGAAGATTGATCGCAGCATTGCGGCTCTTGGGTCGCAGCGCAATCCCGTGTCGCGGCTTGTGCTCTGTACTTGCAGCAGTCGGGTTTCTGTCGCGGCGCAACTGACCGATCGGGACAAGTATCCGTCTTTCCGTGGCCGCCGGATGCGGTTCCTGTTGAAGCCGCCAACGAACCAGACGGCGTGGGCTGAATTCATCGATTCGTGCAAGCGGGGGTGGACGAGCGAGCAGGCTGATGTGCGTGAAGCCCCGATTCCGCGGATCGCTCATGAATTCTATACGGCCCGCCGGAAGGAAATGGACGAGGGCGGCGAGGTTGCGAATCCTCACCGATACAACCACCAAATCCGGCCGGAGGGTGGAACGGTCGAGGTGTCGGCGTTGGAGCATTATCACGGCTGGGTTGCGCGGATTGGTCCAGCCAATACGGCGACGGAGTTTGACAACGACCCGCCTGATGAACTCGGCTTGATTGATCTGACGTCAGAACAAATTCGCGATTCCCGGAGTGGCAGTGATTACCGAGTCGTGCCACCGGATACGGTCCGGTTGACAATCGGAGCCGACGTCAAAAAGCTCGGCTTGCACTGGGTGGCTGTCGCGTGGGACGAACGCTGCGTCGGTTCGATTGTCGAGTTTCATTTCTGGCGATTCGCAACGGCGGGGCAACGCCCGGATGCTTGCGAAAATGCTGTCTTGGAAGGGCTCCGCGATTGGTGGCAATGGATTCAGACCCACAAGCCATGGCGGGAAGACGTGGAGTCGGAATCATCGGCCCGGTTTCCCGAGTGGACGCTGATCGATAGCGGATGGAAAGACGAAGGCTGGTCGGTACAGCCGGTGACAGTGTTTGCTTCCGAGGTTGGTTTCTCGCGATGTCTGCCGTGCAAAGGGTTTGGTCGGTACCGCCGGCCGCAGCCGAACGTCGGTATTCGTTCTTTCGATGAGTGTCACATCGACCGCAGGACGCGATCGCCATTGTGCGAGATCAACGCCGACGCGTACAAGAGCCGCACACAGGAAGGATTCAAGGCCGACTTCGGTACGCCTGGCAGTTTGGGGCTTCACGCTCCGCGGGTCGGTGCCGATGGCCGACAGTTGCGAAGCTCGCTGGAGGAAGAGCGGGAGTTCGCGGCTCACATCATCAGCGAACAATGGGACGCCACGAAGGCGAAATTCCTGCCACCGAATGGCCCAAACCACTACCTTGACGCGACTGTGTTAGCCCGAGTCGGAGCGGCTTTGAGCAAACTATCGTCAATTCCATCGGAAGCAAAAGCAACCAAGGGGCCCATGAGTCTTGCGGAAATGGCCGGACAAAGGAGCTAACCCTCCGGAGCCGTAATCTCGCTATTAACTGAGCCGTGTTTTGTAACTGAATTGTGAAAGGAGATTGGATATGCCAGAGGCTAACAGCGCTGGTGGAAACGTGACAATCATCCCAGGCGGCGGCAAACCACAGGGGAACATTGTTTTTCTGTTAGCAGATGGACGCGAAATGATTCGCTTCGACCACGATGGGAAGGTGTACGTCCGAGGGGAAGAGGTCGACGACAATCTGGGGATTTACATGCACTTTCGACGGTGGCTGGAAATCGCTTGCATCATTCCGCCCGAATAAGAAGTAAGTGCCAAAAGATGAGCGAAGCGAAGCAGCCGAAATCCTTGCAGGAGATGGCGGACGAAGCGAAGCCTAATCCGTTGGCTTGCCCGCGTTGCGGCTGCTGTGATTGGGCTTCCTGGCCGGTCGAGAACACCTACATCGTCAAGGCCGGGACCCGTACTCGTCGGCGGATATGCCGGCACTGCAAGCAATCGTCGGTGACGACGGATGAAAAACCGAGGGAGAAATAGAATCCCATTCTGGAATTAGAGGGTAGACTTCTGCGGATTCTGTGGTAGATTGGTGGTATTGCTCGACTGGATCCTTGGTATACACATGCCTCCCCTCCGGGAAATTCCGGCCCTTCCACGGCTGGCCTTTCGAGCAATCCGCGGGGGAGGCTTGCGCGGGCGGATGAAAAAACCCAGCCAAGCGACGCCCTGCCTTGCATCGCAAGGCACCGCCAAGCCAACCAAACCAAAGCCCCGTTGGGGAATTAGAACAGGGAGGAACGAAACAACCCGGCGCAGCATTGCCACGCCACGCAGTGCAGTGCCAAGCCAAGCTATTCAATCCAAAGGCCCGTTGGGCATTTAGGACAGGGATGGACGAAACCGAGATCGGCTATACCCCAACCAAAAGCAATCCCATGATCACCGGAACTACCGGCCACCAGAAATCCATATTCTGCAAAACTTGCGGCAGACGTACTAGGCACGAATCAGATGCCTTCGTTACCTGCGGGCTCATGAGCTTGCTTAGTTGCGGTTTATTGCTGCCGATTGCTATCCCCGTATACCTGTTTGGTAAGAACTACGTATGCCAAATATGTGGAAGAAAAGCATGGCGATGAGTCACCCGGTGGCCGCGCGACCCAGCCCAAGGCGATCGGCGATGTGAAACCGAAACGAATTTTGCCCTAACCCAAGGCGAAATGTATTCTGAAACCGATACTCCCCGTTACCCCAACCCAAGGCGAAACCTGGTCTGAAACCGAGTGCGGGTCTGCCCTACCAAAGGCGATGAGCGCAGTGAAACCGATTGAGCAAATGCCATAACCCAAGGCGATTGAGCCCTGCCGATAAACCCGGGTGCCAAAAGCGCCCGGGTTTTTTTATGCGCTAATCTCGGCCTAAAAGTTGTACAGATAGCAAGTCGCCCCTTTCTCTATTGATGCGTTGCTGCACGGTGTTATCGTGCATTCATGGCAACGCCTACATCAATCGCCGACGCGCTCGAGCAAACCGCACTCAATCCGAAGTCTGCCGGTACAGACAAGGGTAACGTCCAGGCCCACGACATCGGCTCGTTGCTCGAAGCCCTGCACCACGAATCGGCCCAGGCCGCCGGGTCAAAGAATCACTTCGGTCTCCGGATCGTAAAGCTCGAAGCTCCGGGGGCCGGCTGATGGGTATGATTTCCGCAGTCCGCCGCGCGTTCTCTCGCCGCCAGCCGACAACGGTCGACATGGATACGCCCCGACCGATCCGTGGTAGCTACGACGCCGCCTCTCTCGATGGCATGAATACCCGGCACTGGCTTGCCGCTGATGCTCTTGACGCCGACTCTGCCAACAGCAAGACCGTCCGCCGACGGATCTCCCAACGAGCGCGGTACGAATTTGCCAACAACGGTCAGGGCAAGGGGGTCCAACTCACCCAGGCAAATTATGTGGTTGGCCGAGGACCCAAGTTGCGGATGCAAACCGGCAACCCACGATTCAACTCGATGATTGAAGCCGAGTGGCAGAGGTGGGGCAAGGAAGTGAAGTTGCCCAAGAAGCTCCGTACAGCCATCAAGGCAAAGGTCTCGGATGGCGAACCGTTTATCATCATCACGCAGAACCCCCGGATGCAACACCGGGTCAAGCTCGGTCTGCGGATGGTGGAATGCGAACAGGTTACGACGCCGTACCTTGGGGCCAATGAGCCGAACAAAATTGACGGCATCGAGTTTGACGAATATGGCAACCCGCTTTTCTACGACGTGCTCAAGCAGCATCCGGGCAGTCAGTGGAGCGGGCTGAACCAAGAGCCGGAACGGGTGCCCGCTCGATTCATGCTTCACCTTTTTCGCGAAGACCGAGCCGGTCAACACCGCGGCGTCTCAGAGGTCGCCCCGTCGCTGAATTGCTATGCGCAGGGCCGGCGGTTCCGTGAGGCGGTTCTTGCGGGGGCCGAGGCCGTGGCTAACTTCTCGATTTTCCTAAAAACGCAGTCGGATCCCAGCATCGAAGCCGACATCGTTCGTCCCCTCTCCACGCTTCCAATCGAGAAGGCGATGTTTACAGCCTTGCCGGCTGGCTATGACGCATTCCAGCCGAAGGCAGAGCAGCCGTCAGCAACCTACGCAGAGTTCACGCGCGAGCAATCAGGCGAGCAGGCGCGGCCGCTCAACATGCCGAACAACATCGCAAGGGCTGACTCCAGCGGATATTCGTTCTCCGGCGGCAAGCTCGATCATCTGACCTATTTCGTTTCCGTTGATGTTGAGCAACAGGACATTGAAGAGGATGTGCTTGATCCGCTTTTCGAGGTGTGGTTTGCCGAAGCTGTCCTCCGGTTTGGTTGGGGTGTGCCGGCTGATCCGCCACCGAATCACGGCTGGGATTGGCCCGAGAAGCCGGTCATCGACGAGGTCAAGCACGCCAACGCCAACAAGACCAATCTGTCGATCGGTGTTGCGGTTCTCCGTCGCCTCTACGCTGAGGGTGGCTTGGACTTCGAGGAAGAATTGCCCCATATGGCCGAGGATTACGGCATCACAGTCGACGAGATGAGGGCCGCGCTCTTCAGGGCTCACTTTGGCGACGTCGCATCCGCGCCCGCCGAACCGCCAACACCCCCAACATCGCCAACACAAGGCCGGAATCGTTTGGCTACCGCCGGCCGCAACGGGAATGGAGTGGCTCGGGCATGATCCACGGATTACCTGGAGGAAACGAAAGATGGTTTGGTATTTGAAGCAATTATTGCCGTTAAGCTACCGAAGTCATTACGGCGATTCCGCAGGGCAGAAGTGGTTTGCTGTGTGGCGAATGTCGTTTGGTCGGTGTTTCGATGTAGAAGTGATACAAAAACAGAAAACGTCATAACTGAAAACCAGGGGGCCGCGATCAATCGCGGTTCTGGCAATCGGCAGGGCCGGCCAGCCCTTCGAGACGCCGCATACGTCGAGCCCTTGCGGGGGAGCGAGTGATCGCCCCCCGTTTTTTTATTGGTGCTTGACGATGACGACGAAACGCGAAAAACGGCGACGGCAAAGCCATCAGCACAATCAGTCCCGGCGTGCAATCATTCGAGCAACGGCCGCACAAGGCCCCATCCTCATGGAGGCTGTTGGCGTCGAATGGATCACTGCCGCCGATGGGGACGGCGAGGCGAAGCCCAAGCGGTTCTCGATGACCGCTTACACCGGCGGCCCCATGCAGGTCAACAGCTACGGGCCGCCAGTCATCATCGACCTCTCTGGCCTGAAAGCCAAGGCACCCATTCCTGTTCTTCGAGATCACGACTTGTCTCGTGTCGTCGGCCATGCGGATGAGGTCACGATCAGTGACTCCTCGATCAAGCTCGCCGGTGTCATTTCCGGGGCAGGCCCCGACGCAGCCGAAGTACAAGCCGCCGCAGGGAATGGGTTCCCGTGGAAAGCCTCAATTGGAGCACGACCCGACAAACTCGAATTCGTTAGCGAAGATGTGGCGACGAAAGTCAACGGCAAGACATTCACCGGCCCCTTGTACGTCGCGCGTAAGTCGACGCTCGGGGAAACCAGTTTCGTAGCAATCGGAGCGGACCGAAAGGCAACCGCCAAAGTAGCGGCGACTGCCGCGCAATACAAGGAGACCGACATGGACTTTAACAAGTGGATTGAGGCTTTTGGGCTTGACGTCGCCGAGCTGCGAGAAGATCAACTCCAGCATTTTCGGGCGACCTACGACGCGGAGGCCGAGGCGATTGAAGCGAAAGCCGCCGCCGCGAAAATTGAAGCCGCCGAGTCTGGTGATCTAAAGAAGATCGAAGCGGCCAATAAGCCGCCGATCGTCGAGGCTCCCACGTTCGACCTCGGCGGCGTGATCCTCGCCCACGAAAGCCACATGGCGGCGATCGAGGCCACGGCGGAAGAGTATCGCGAGAAGGTGCCGACGGATGAGTGGACGAAGCTGACGACCGCCGCCCGCCTGGGAGCGATCGAAGCGAAGGCGAAGGCCCTCAAAGACAAATGGCCAGCCGTGAAGCTTGAATCTGAGTACATTCTCGCCGCCGCAACTTTCAAGGCTGATCTCATGGTTGCAGAACGTCCCAAGGGTCCGGCCATTCACTCCAGTAGTCAAGACGTATCGATGCCAGCCATCGAGGCGGCCTTCTGTCGGACGTGCGGAATGGGGGACGAGGCACGGGAAAAGCAGTTCACCCCGGAAGTGCTGGCAGCCGGTGATCGGTATCAGAATATCGGCATCCAGGAACTGCTGCTGATCGCTGCTGAGGAAGGTGGCTACAGCGGTCGCCAGCGGGTTGGGACCGACAACCTTCGCGAGGTAATCAAGGCCGCGTTCTCGGTCCACACGCTCACCACTCTGCTGACCAGCACCGGCAACAAGCTGTTGCTCGAGGGATTCAATCGCTTGCCGCAGTCGTGGCGGCAGGTTGCTGAGGTGCGGAATGTCTCGGACTTCAAGTCCGTGACGATGTACCGCATGACGGCCGACCTCGAATATTTGGAGGTCGCCCCGGCCGGAACTATCGAGCAGGGAACCCTCGACCAGGAGGCTTACAGCATCAAGGCCAAAACTTACGCCCGGATGCTCACGCTGACCCGCCAGGACATTATCAACGATGACCTTGGTGCCTTCAACGACATCCCGAAAAAGCTGGGCATGGGTTCGGCGATCAAGATGAATAAAGTGTTCTGGACCGCCTGGCTTGCTGCCGTTGACGGTGGTGCATTCTGGACCGCCGCCCGGGGAAACTACCAAACCGGTGGAGCGACCGCGCTCGGAGAGACTGCTCTCAACACAGCGGTCAAACTCTTCCGCGATGCGTCTGGCCCCGACAACAACCTGCTTGGCCTGGAGCCGGAGTTCATGCTTCTACCGTCCGACCTGGAAGCCACGGGCCGCAAGTTGTATGTGTCCCAGGAAATCCGGGACACGACGGCCTCGACCAAGACATTGGTTGCAAACGTGTACTTCAATCGGTTCAAGCCGGTGATCATCCCCGAGTTGGGCAACAGTGCCTATACCGGATACTCGGCCACCGGATGGTTCCTGTTGGCTAATCCGGCGATTCTGGCATCCGCCGTAATGTGCTTTTTGAATGGCATGCAGTCTCCGACGATCGAATCGACGGACGCTGATTTCGACACGCTCGGAATCAAGAGCCGTGGTTATAGCGACTTCGGCACGGCCATGTCCGAATACCGCGCCTCGGTGCATTCTGTCGGCGCGTAACCGTTCCCTTCAATCAATCCAAGGCTGCCGGTGAAGGCGGCGTGAAACTCGAAACAGGAGCAAACTAAAATGGCTCAAACTCCATGCTTGGTTCTCAAGGGCGGCAGTGTCGTTGAACACACGCCCGGCTCTGACGTCATTGCTGGCCAGGTCATCGTGACCGGCTCTATCCCCATGATCGCCATATCGGCGATTTCTTCAGGCGTTAAGGGGTCACTCGAAACGTCCAACCAGTTCAAGGTCCCGCAAGCCGCGGAGATCATCACGGCGGGCGATGCCGTCTATTGGGATGCTAACGGGTCTCCATACGGGGGAACGGCCTTGTCTGGGGCCGCCACAGGGACGGCGACCAGCAACACCCTGATGGGTGAATGTCTTGAGACGACGACGGCCACTACAACCTATGTCAAGATCCTTCTGACCGCAGCCAAACGAACGGCGACGGTTGCTGGCAGCATTACGGCCGATGACATCACGGGCAGCGATGCCACGCTGAATATTGCCGGACTGTCCGCCGCACAGGGCGGGCTCGTGAGCATGACCGGGGCATTGTCCACGACCTCCGGCAACGCTGGCGGAGCTTCCTCGGTGGTGGGCGGCGTCGGCGGTGCCACTGGTGCCGGCGGTGCGGCCGTTGTCACTGGTGGAGCCAGCGGAGCCACATCCGGGACTGGCGGAGCCGCGACCATTACCGGTGGTGCTGCGGGCTCTGCGGCCGGAAACGCTATCGGCGGGGCTGCGTCCGTCACCGGTGGAGTCGGCAAGGGAAATTTGGCTGGTGGTGCTGCGAGTCTCGTTGGCGGCGAAGGTGGCGCAACGGGTAGTGGCGGTGCCATTGCCGTTACCGGTGGTGCAACTATAGCAGGCGCAGGTGGCACGGGTGGAGCCGTAACCGTTACGGGTGGAGCCAACGCCAATACAACCAATGGTGCTGGCGGTCCTGTTACCACGACGGGCGGTGCCGGCAAAGGTACTGGTGACGGCGGCGAGGTCGGGATTGCCGGTGGTGCCGCTGCCGGGTCGGGAGATGGCGGTGCTGTTGTTATGACGACTGGAACGTCTGGTTCTGGCGTTGCTGGCAATATCCACCTTCGCGCCAAGGTACTTGGCTATCAGGCCACTCCCGAAACGGCAACCGATACTGCCTCGTTGACAGACGCCCAGATGCTTTCCGGCATCTTGGTCGGTACGCCAACTGCCGCCGCATCGTATACCGTGCGAACGGGTACGCAAATCGAAACTGCGCTTGGTGGCACGTTGGCTACCGGTGATTCTTTCGACCTGACAGTCGTCAACCTCGGCGGCGCTGGGGACATCATCACAATGCTTGTTGCCGCAGGCGTTACGTATAGTGGCTCGGTAACAATTGACGATGCTGGCGCCGACGTAAGCAGCTCGGGTACGTTCCGATTTGTCCGAGGGGCTGCAAATACTTTTATCGCCTACCGCATTAACTAGTTGCAAACACGACGCCGAGGCCGCCACGATCGACGGCCTCGGCTTTTCGGACATAAAGGGAACACCGTGGACGATTTAATGCAAGAGTTGAACGCAATCCAGAACGCGTCCACTCTTAGTTGTGACTATCGAAAAACCCTTGCCCTATTGCGTGCGCTGAAGACCGGCACGGTGTCGCTCGACAACGTGACCATGACGGACGATGGGTGGACCGTGGCGGAGGTCGAGCCATCGACAGAACCCGCCGAAGACGCTGCCGACCCACTGGAAAACGCTGTCGCTGTCGCACCACCGGAAGAAGGCGAATGAGTTGGTTTTCTGACGGGTTAGCATGGGCGGTCGATACGCTGGCCGACGCGGCAGGCGAGACGATCACGTTATCGCGGGCGAGCGACACAACGGAGATAACGGCCATCGCGGTGGACAGTGGCGATGAGGCGAGCGGCGACAAGGTGGCCACGTCGAATTACTGGGATCGTGAATGGCTGGTCAAGCAAGCCGACTACGAGATCGACGATGCCGTGGTGATCCCGCAAGCCGGTGACCGGATTACTGATGGCAATGGCGACGTCTGGGAACTGATGCTTGGCGGGAAACGCCCGGAGGTGGTATCCCACGCGGGTGGCTATGCGTGGGTTGTTAAAACGAAACGAATTGTGAGCGGGTGAGATGTTTGGCGTACAAGTGAAACTGACGACGACTCCGAAGCGAGTCGAGAAGGCCAAGGACAAGGGTGCGTTCAAGTCGTTCGCGCACGCTGCCGCAAGCATCCGCAAAACCATAATAGCGAGCATCAAGGCAAGAAAGAAACCCGGACCGCCAGGTGGGCCGATTCGGACGAAAAGCGGTAAAGGCGGCAGGCTGGCTAAGCGGTCCGTCCTATTTCACGCCGACAAGACAGGCGCGGTGATCGGCTTTTCTGGAAGCAAGATTGATCAGGCGATAGAGGTCCACGAACACGGGAAAGAACGAGGTGGCGTACTATTTCCTAAACGTCCGACCGCACAACCAGCTTTGGAGCGAAACCTAGCCCGGTTCCACCGTGAGTGGAAAGGGGCGATCTAATAGGAGTCTGAGCGATGGCGAAGAAACGCAAAGGCCATGAGATGGTCGTGTACTACGGGACGGCCGGCACTACCGCAGCCACGAAGATTACCCCAAACGTAGTGGACGTTGACCCTGGCGGGGCCGATTTCGATTTCGTCGATCTGCCTGCCCGTGGCGACGGCACGGCTCTCCCGGTGATGGATGAATATCCCGTTAAGAAGAATTCACAGCCCACGTTCACGATGGTTTACAAAGACGGCGATGCTAACGTCGACTACCTTCTGGCAGCGGCTGATTCAAATCCGCCACTCGGGAGGGCGTTCAAGTTCGAGCGAATTGTTTCGGGCGAAGTGGCTTTCGATGGAGATTGCTGGATCAAGTACAGCAGCCCCGGTGCAATTGCCGACGGGCAGACGGTTGAATTCGAGTTGCACCCGACCTCCGCTTATGGTCGCGATTTCATCACGACGTAACAAAAAGGGAATTCGCGATGATTCGTATAACGAAAGATGTTTTGCGGCAACTTAACGCTGCAATCGGGAAGCTGGATATGGATTCTGGCGATGTATTCCGGGGGTTTATTGGTCGCCTGAAAATGTGCGATGGCCTATATCATGGCGATATGCGCTATACGGCAGCCGGCGAAGATCCTCCAGAAGACACCGTTTCCATTCAATCAATCCTTGACCTGGAATCATCGAGCACAGTTGACGACAAGGAGAAATAATCAATGGCCACTCATGTATTGAAATATGGAGTCGGTGGATCCGACGTGAGCCGCAACGATGATGTCAGCAATACACAGGCTGGCGTTGCCTTGATCGATGGAGAAACCGTCGCCACCGCCGAAACCGATTACGAACTCGCTTTCGACCTCGATGTAAGTCTCTGCAAGAGTTTCTACCTCGTATCCGATCAGGATGTGACGCTTGAAACGAACGCTATCGACGCAACGGGCGGGAACACCATCGCTCTTCTCGCTGGCATTCCCTACCTATGGCATGCGACTTCGTACGATTCGTTTTTGCTTACTCTTGATGTTTCGGTAATGTACATCACGAACGCTTCAGGCGCGACAGCAACCATCTATTGCATCGCCCTATTTGACGCCGTAGTGCCCTAAAGGGAATTGTAATATGGCCTGGATACTTTTCTGGAACATGCCAGCAGGAGAACATGATCGTGAGTAAGTTCAGTGATGCTTCTGGCTTAGCCTGGCAGTTTGAGTTCGACTGTTTCCTGTTGGATCGTGTCGAAAGGGAAGCCAGCGTTGACTTAGCTGACCTGTCAGCCGGCGGGTTGTTTGCAGTTGAGCGAGACGTGAAGGCCCTGGGTCGCGTGCTTACAGTCGTGTGCGAAGATCAGTGCAAGGAACGGGGTAAGTCGTCCGCCGAATTCATCAAGCAGATCCGCAAGGATGCTATCACGCGGGCTCGGAGGGCGGTGATGGAAGCTCTTGCGGATTTTTTCCCGGAGAGCGAATGGTCCGGGATGCAATCGAGCTTGACGACGCGGAAGAATCAACCGGAGATGACGCCGGAACAACTGCAACTGACGATCGCGTTTGCGAAGATGGATCCGGAAGTGCAGCGGGACGTGATGAGCGTGATACGGCAAGAGGCGATGAAGGGTGGGAGTTTGCTATCATTGCCGGGCAGCGAGTCTGCATCCGACCAGGATACCACGCTGCCGACGCCTGTCGACGATTCGCTGGAGAATGTCACGTTAGTCCCCGAGGACTTACCCTCCGAGACCTCTGGCTGATGGTTGTTGCGGCTCGCGAATCGCGGCGGGCGCTGGCCGTTGATGTACGGGGGCTGGTGTGGCAAGAGAAGCGATTTGATGCAGAGCGATTCATTCGCACCGGGCACTTGGCTGAGTGGGGCAATTACGGCGCACCTGATACGCCGGCGATGCGAGAAGCCAAGGCGGCGGTAGAACGCGAGCGGGAAATGCACGAGCAAGCCGGGAGAGGCTGACGTGGCAAGTACACAAGAAATCGAAAGCGGCCGTGCATTTGTCCGATTGTTCCTAAAGAACGACATGGCCTCCCAGCTTTCCCGTGCATTGAAGGCATCCGGGGAAAAGCTCAAGGGGTTTGGCCGTGGTGCGATGGTTGCCGGTGCAAAAGTAACGGGAGCAGGTGCCGCACTCCTTGCTCCACTGGCAGCGGCCGTCAGCTCTTTTGCAGCCGAAGGTGACATGCTCGACAAAATGTCTCTGCGGACCGGTATAGCTGCGAGTTCATTGGCAGAATTGGGGTTTGCGGCTGAACAGTCTGGGACAAGCCTAGATGCCGTGGGGGCCACTGTCCTCAAGATGAATCGGCGATTTGGCCGCGTGACAGCCGGAGCGGGCACCGCAAACCAGATAGCCGCACTGGAAGAACTTGGTCTGTCAGTTGATCAGCTTCGCGGCATGGACGCAGAGGGCCGATTCATGGCAATCGGCGATGCCGTTGCTCAGTATGGCGATAACGCAGCGGCGGCCGGGCTGGCTCAGCGGGTATTCGGGACTGGGATAGATGCCGTCCTTCCGTTGCTGCTCCAAGGCCGCGATGGAATCGCCGCGCTACGCGCCGAGGCCCGCGACTTGGGTATCGTCCCCACCGAGCAGGAAGTCGCAAACGCGGCAAAGGTGACGGACGCCATCAACCGCATCAAGCGGGCGCTGAAAGCGATGACGTTCAATATCGGTTCAGCCCTTGCCGAGCCTGCTCTACAGTTTCTCGGCGTGATGAAAAATCTGGCAGTCAGTGTAGGCACGTTCGCCAAAAATAACCGCGGTATGCTTCTCGCGGTGGCGGCGATCGGGACTGTGTTAGTCGTGGCCGGTACGTTCGTGACTGCATTCGGCGTTGC
>SDBV01007577.1_pt1 | contig 14812 bp, 13 predicted proteins | sample 2277081 | NCBI WGS metagenome assembly SDBV01 (sample SAMN10402039, study PRJNA504765) | marine sediment metagenome | isolation source: marine sediment core GS10_PC15, 223 cmbsf | place: Arctic Ocean: Southern Knipovich Ridge | collected 2010
CAACATCTCCGACATGCTCGGTGTCCGAAAAAACCAGCGCAGTTTCCTCAACCCGGCGCCGATCGACTTTGCCTTCGATTTCGACCGCGACGCGCGGGTCGACGTAGTTGATCTGCTCATCGCCCGGAACCACGGCACGCATTTCCTCAACGCTCTGAGACTGATCACGGTGCCGGGAGGCAAGGCGGCCGGGGAGCAGGCGTCAGCAGTGGGGCGCCGGGCTGCGCAAGACGCGGTCTTCAGGCAGGCCGTCGAACGGGAGCCGGAACGCTCGGGCGCTACGTCGAGCAAATTGGATTGGCTGCACGAGTTCGATCAGGCGGGCACGCAGAAACGGTCCTCAAAAAGGGGCCAGTCGGCCGAGGCAGCGGCAGACGAGGTGCTCGCGATGGACTCGTTGTAGGCGCTGTGTGTGCTTGCAGGGATGTGTGGCAAGGCATTGACTCTTGCTGGCGAAGACGTGGGAACCGGGCCGTTATTATCCGCAGAACGGGACCATTCGGAAAAACTGTCAATGTTTTCTCAAATTCGCCCGATTCCTATAATAAGGTACACGTGTTGAGGAGCTCTCGCCACCTGCAAGTGTTAGTCGCAGTTCGTTGTGACTTGGCATGTTTGGTGCAGGTTCTGCCCCGGTCGAGCAGAAGGATCCACGTGGTTACGAGTGACATGACAAAACGGGACACGTGTGGTCCCGTGGATGCGGAAAACAGTCATACCAGGGGGCGGCAGTCGGGCAGGGAGCCGAACCACGGCAGGCGTCGCAATCCGGACCAACTTTCTCAACCGTTGCACAACCGGTCAAGCAGAAAGTTGACGCCAGGGGGCCCGAGCCACTGCTTCGCGTGCTTGGGGCCAATCGTCTTGCTGGCCAGCTTCCTGGCCGGCTGCGCCGTCGACACTGGCCGGACGGTCGAAGATGGTGAGGATTTGCCGCCTGCGACCGCCTTGTCGGCAAAGGTCCGAAGGCTACCTCCAGTTTCCACAGCGATCGACGCACCCCGCCCGCCGAACAACGTCGCTGGGCCTCGGCAAGTCGCCTGGGAGTCGCCGGAGGGCCTTCAACTCGATGGTCACAGTGTCGATGGACACAGTGTCGATGGACACAGTGTCGATGGACACAGTGCAGCGAAAGACGCCTATGAGTGCACTACAATCCCCTCCGAGTGGTGGGATAGTCGTGATTCCGTGGTGAGGACTTCGGGCCAGGAGTCTCTTGGTGCGGGCCTGGCGGCAGACGAATCGGGCCGGGACGACGACAACCCGTTGCGCATCCGATTTGCTGCCGATGACGCCTCCCAGCCCGGCCTCACTCTGCCGGAACCCTTGCCGGCTCCGGAACCCTTGCCGGCTGCGGAACCTTTGCCGGCTGCGGAACCTTTGCCGGCTGCGGAACCTTTGCCGACTGCGGGAGCTCTGGACTCGGAGCCGATCACGCTGCACCTGGATGACGTGGACATCCGCAAGGTGCTGGAAATGCTCAGCCGCCAGGCGGAGTTGGGCATCCTGGTCTCACCGGGCGTCACAGGGCGGGTGACGGCAAATCTGGAAGGGAAGAGTTTCGACGAGGCACTCGACGCCATCCTCAAAGTGTGCAGTCTGGTTGCCCACCGCGAGAGGGACATGATCTTCGTGTACACGCCGGTGGAGTTCACTCAGTTGGTGAACTCGGAGCAAAGATTCGTCACCCGCATCTACAAGCTCAACTACGTGCGCGCCTCCGATATCCAGGCGATGATCATGCCCTTCGTCAGCGACGCAGGCAAGGTGTCCGTCACGCCGGTCAGCGACGTGGGAATCGGAAGCGATACGGACCAGGTCGGCGGAGATTCGCTTGCCGGCGGCGAAGTGCTGATTGTTGAGGACGAGGAACGGGTGATTGAGAAGATCGACCGGATCGTGGCCAGTCTCGACGTTCAGCCGACCCAGGTGGTGATCGAGGCGGTGATCATGGAAGTCACGCTGGAGGACGGCCTGTCGCTGGGCGTGAATTTTGCGGTCCTCGACGGGGCCGGCAGGGCGGTGGCGGTCCTCGGCAGCGGGGTGGCGCTGAACACGGCGGCCGGGTTCTCCCCCGCGGGCGTGCTCACGGCGGCTTCCGGTCTGATTAACGAAAGCTACGCTCCGGGCCAGAGTCCACCGCTTAACGATCAGGAGAGAATCCAGTCCGGCGGGGCACTCCGCAAAGGCTTTGCGTCCCCCGACAACGGGGCCAAGTTCGGCTTTGTCGACGATGACGTCACCGGCTTCATCAATGCCCTGCAACAGGCCGGCGACGTCCACGTGCTGGCATCGCCGCGCGTGCTGGTGCTCAACAAGCAGCGGGCCGAATTGATTATCGGCAAGAAGCTCGGCTTCCTGACGATGACCGTTACCGAGACCAGCAGCGTGCAGAGTTTTGAACAGGAGGAAGTGGGGACCCAACTCCGGCTGCGTCCCTTCGTGGCACCCGACGGCATGATCCGCATGGAGATCCACCCGGAGCGGAGCACCGGAACACTGGTGGGCGGCGTTCCCCAGACGCAAACCACCGAAGTGACGACCAACGTGATCGTGCCCAACGGTGCGACGATCGTGATCGCAGGGCTGATGGACGAAGAAGAGGTGGTGGCCATGAACGGGATTCCCGTACTCAGCAAACTGCCGTGGGTGGGCGCGCTTTTCCGCTTCAAGAAAACTACGATCGTCAAGAAAGAGCTGGTCATTCTGTTGACGCCTCGCATCTGGGACCCCACTCAGATTTGCCCGCCGATCGATCCCCGCAGCCATCTGAAACACGAGGAAATCAGCATTCTGCAATAGGCCCTGTCGAAGAGGCGGGTCGCAGCCATTGCGGCGCGCGGAGCATGGCGACAGTTCCCGTTGCCGTTGCCGAAACGACACGGTGTAGGATAATCGCACCTCGGCGTAGCGGATTCTCATCCGGTCACCTGACGCGCTCACCGATTGAGCCGCGAAAGGTCCTCCATTCTTGCCCTGTCGGATTCCTCGATTTGACAGTCCCCAGTTTTTGAACTACGGTTGTGTAACATCTTCAGCACTCGACTGGGGAATTACGGATTCGCAGTGGTCTCGTCTTACTGCATGCCGGCAATTGGAATTAGCCGTACACTGTCCTCGTGCCGGACCGGGCGGATACCAGTCTCGGGTTAAAGGACGGCGCCGGCCGAACGTTTGTTTCGTAGGAGCTACCATCTAGCGAGTTGGGACACGTTGACAGGAGATCCAGCAATGAGCTTCAAATCGTTTCACAACAACGCAGGGAACCGCAAGGGGTTCTCGCTCGTGGAGTTGTCCGTGGTGGTGATCATCATCGGCGTGCTGGCGGCGTTCGGGATTCCCCGGATGCTCAAGAGCGTCGAACGGTCGAAAGCCGCGGAATCCTTCAAGTACCTGGCGTCGATCCGAGCGGCCCAGGAGCGTTATCAGGCCCGAGAAGGGACCTACGCGACCTTGCTGACCGACTTGGACATAGAGCAGACCGCACCGAAATACTTCACGGTGGGTGTCGTCGGCCCGGGCGGCTCGGGATCGCTGGAAGACTCCTGGACGCTGGCGCTCACCCGGCAGGGTGCTTCGTCGGGCTACGGCGCGTACACGGTGATCTTTTCTCAGGACGGTTACGACGCGGTCGGCAGCACCATCAACGCGCTGCCGGACATCAATCCGATGGGCAGTTGAGCGGTTCGACTGCCGTAGGTCACCGCAAACGCGGGTGCGACACGTTTGCAGAGAACCAGTCTGAATCCTTGCTTCGGCTCGTCTGGGAGTACTTGGGGCTTCGTTTGGCGCCCCCGACGGGGCGGCCTTACGCTGGCCGTCCCGCTTGGATGTAGGCAGTAGGAGGGCTCTCGAGTAACGCCGGCTCCGGCGGAGGGTAGGAGGCGATCCGCCGGGCCACCGAAAGGATCGAAAATCCGATGAAACCCTTGCTGGCGAGAATCGGGTTGCCTACGGCGATTGGGCTCTACGTCGACGACGACGACGCGGTCCACGTCAGCCAGGCGGTGGGTACGCCGTTTGGCCCGGTGGAAGTCACCAGTTGCAGCGAGCCGGCCAAACCCGACGAACTTGCCACGGTGCTTCGCCGGCTGGTCGTCCCCTTGCTGGGTCGCCGCGGCTTGTCGCGGGTGCCGGTGGCGGTCGGTTTATCAACCGGGCGGACGTATTTCTCGACGCGGCCGATTCAGACCGCCAGCAGCGATCCCTCACCGCAAGTGCTGCTTCGCGAGTCGTTGCGATCGGCCAACATTTCGGTGGGCGAGATGGTCGTCGACGTGATCAAGGCCAAACCGGACAAGCGCTCGGTGGCCAGCATCGTGGCCTGCGACAAGAAGTACGTTCTCGGGCTGTTGGAGGCGTTGAAGCAGTGCGGCATTCGTCCTTTTCGGGCGGAGCCGGCCCCTTGTGCCTTGCTGCGTGCCGCGGCGAACCGGCGCCGGACCGACCGCCGTGCCAAGGTGGTGCTGCGGCTGTTTTTGCACGACGCGCAGGGGTTGGCCGTTCTGGCAGTCAACAACATGCCCGTCGTGTGGCGATCCTTCAGCCTGGCCCGAAGTGACGAAGCGTCGGCCCTGCTCTCGGTGGGCCGGTCGTTGTTGACGATCAGCCGCGATTGCGGGATCGAATCGGCTCTGGACACGGTGATCGTGCACGGCCGCCCGGATCTGGCCCGCCTGCTCGACGTGGATTGGGTGCAGGCGGAGTTGGGTGCCCCGATTCAGTGGCTTGACGGGCCGTCGCTGGAGGGTTCCCAGGTGGCCTTGGGCCTGGCGATGGGGGGCTTGAACGAAGCAGAGCGGGCGTTCGATCTGGCGCAGACGCTCAAACCTCGCCCGTCGTTGTGGGAACTGCTGCCGTTGCGCGACGCGGTTCTGCAAGGGGCGCTGTTGGTGTGCATGGCACTGTTCCTTGCCGACCGCTCCTACGGCCTCAGCGGATCCTACGCCCGCGTGGTGACCGAGATCGCCCAACATCCCCGGTTGGCGACGATGCAAGAGCCGCAACTCGAGAGCCAGAAAAGAGAGCTGACCGCAAAAGTCGCCGCTGTGAAGAGGTTCCTCAACCACCGGGTCACCTGGACCTCGTACGGGCGCGAGCTGGCGTCGTGTCTGCCGGACAACGTGTTTCTCACGGCGATGGAGGGAGTTTCCGAATTGGGGACCGCCGGCAAGAGAAAGGTGAAGCCGAAGAAATCGTTGGTGCTGCGCGGGGCGGTGTCCGTTCCTCCGAGCGGCTCGATCCCGAAAGATGTCGACCGCTTTCTGGATACGCTCCGCGGGCACCCGAGGTTGCAGCAAGACTTCCCCGTCGTGGTGTTGGCGGATTTGAAGCAAACGCCGTGCGCCGGTGACGAAGACTCGTTGGCCTTTTTCACGATCGTTTGCACGCCCAAGCAGGGCCAGGGCACTACACGGTAGTCGTGGGGCAACCGACAAAAACGTTGCAGCGAGCTTCAACCATGGCGAAGAAGAGCCTTAAGGATGATTTCCGAAAGCTGTTCGAGCAATTGCACGATCCGTTTCGGCTTCGGATGTTGCTGACGGGGGTCGTGCTGGCGATCGGGTACGCGGGAATCTACATGCCTTTGGCCGATCGCATCGAAGGCACGGCCCGCCAGCTCCGCGAAGGGCAAAAACTCCAGGATTTGGCCAACGAGGTGGACTTCCTGCAGGCGCAGGTCGAGAGATTCAAGGCCCGGCTGCCCCGCCAGACGGACACCAACGAGTGGGTGAACTACGTGCTTGACGGCACGCGCCGGTTTCCGCTGAAGTTGATCCATCTCGACAGCGATCCCGAGCGCCGCTTGGGTCCGTACCAGGCCGTCGTGCTCCACGTCAAGCTGGAGGGAAGCTATCGGGATCTGGACTCGTTTCTGCACTGGTTGGAGTCAAACGAGCGGCTCTTTCGGGTCGAGTCGGCCGGCGTGACATCGGCCCGCTGCCGCGACGGCAACCTGGTGATGCAACTGACCGTACTGGGAATGAAAGGCTGAGATGCCCCTATCGATCGCAAAGATAGCGCCCACGGCGATCGCCGCTGCCGTGGTGACCTGGTGTTGTTGGCCGTATCTGGATGGTCCGGGGCAGGGTGTGGAGTTGTCGTCATCGGCCAAGGTGCTCCAAATCCGGCCCTCGCTCCTTTCGCCCGATATCGAGCCGCCGACCGGCCGCAACCCATTCCGGCCGCTGCCTGCAAGAAAGACGCTTTCCGTCAAATCGCTGGTATCGTGTCTGCAAGATTCGAAGCTGTGGAAAAAGGGCATCCTCTCGCTTTTACGCCGGCCGAGCACTGAGCCCACCTTTGCCGCCAAGCCCACCCTCGCCGCCGCAAAGCCAAGTGTCGGGCCCGGGGTGCCGGCCGGGGTGAATCAGGGGCCCAGCGCGGAAGAGGAGTGCGGGAGGATCGCCCGCGAGTTGGTGCTCAGCGCCACGTACCTTCAGGGAGATCGGCGGGTCGCCTTGATCAGCGGCCGAGTCTACGAGCCAGGGCAGGCGCTGCCGATCTCCGGGCTGACGCAAGGGCCTTGTACGGTCGCCCAAATCCTCCCCTGCAAGGTTGTGCTCGAGTACCGCCGACGAACGATGGAACTCAAATACCCGGACCTGGCCTTCATGGCCCCCCAAAAACCAATCATCGGGCCGACCAGCCCCAGCGCCGCCCCGGGAAGAAGGGCAACGCCATGACTAGAACCGCCACTCGCCATGACGCACAACCGTTGATCGTCCGGCTCCTGCTGGCCGCCGGCCGTATGCGTGAAGAGAATCTCGAGACGCTGCGCGAGGCCCGGCTGAAAGAGAAGCTCTCGCTGGAAGAGATCCTCATTCGCAAGGGTCTTGCCGACGAACGGGACATTGCTGCGGCCTATTCGGATTATTACTTGATTCCGCTGTTTGATCCGGGCTCGTTTCCCATGGCCGACGACGCCGTCCGCCTCGAGGCGGAAAGCATCGTGGCGGAAAGGGCCCAGCAACTCACCGAGAAACTGTGCCGGGACCACCTGATGGCACCCGTGAAGGCCGACGACCGGACGTTGGGCATGGCCTTCTTCACGCCGAATGAGTTGCACATCGTCGACGAGCTGCAACTGATTACGGGCCTGAACGTTCAGCCGCTGATCGCTCCTCTCTCGGTGGTGGAGGGGATCCTGGCGACGTTGTACGAGGATTCGGCGTGGCACGGCGACGGGCCGGCGGGAGCTTCCGCCAACTTCGAGCAGGTGGATGAAGGCGACGACGCGGACTCGGAAGGCGGCGGCGAGACCGAAGTCGTCCACCTCGATCAGCCGCCGCCACCCGGCCGAGACGGCCGAATCATTCGGTTCGTCAACCAGGTCCTGGAGCAGGCCTTCCTCGTCGGCGCCAGCGACGTTCACATCGAGCCGTTCGAGGACTGCTCCCGGGTGCGGCTGCGGATAGACGGCAGCCTCACCGAGATCACGCCACCGCCCCAGTCGCTCTATGTCCCGATCGTTTCCCGCATCAAGGTCCTGGCCAAGTTGGACATCGCGGAGAAGCGCGTGCCGCAGGACGGTGCGATTGCGCTTAAGAGCGGCGAGAAACGCGTGGACGTTCGCGTCAGCACCGTGCCGACGGTCTATGGCGAGAAGGTGGTGTTGCGGATCCTCGACAAGAGCGCCGTCCCGCTGCAGCTTACCGACCTCGGTTTGGACGAGCGACAGTCGAAGGACCTGTCCGAATCCATCCAAATGCCGCACGGTTTGATGCTGGTGACCGGGCCCACCGGCAGCGGCAAGAGCACCACACTGTACGCCTGTCTGAACCTGCTGAACAAGCCCCACGAGAACATCTGCACGGTGGAAGACCCGGTGGAATACAAGTTCACCGGCATCAACCAGATTCAGGTGAAGCCGCAGGTGGGGTTGACGTTCGCCAGCGCGTTGCGGTCCTTCCTGCGACAGGACCCCGACATCATCATGGTGGGCGAGGTGCGCGACGCAGAGACGGCCCAGATTTGTCTGCGGGCCGCGCTGACCGGACACTTCGTGCTCTCGACCCTGCACACCAACGACGCCCTGGCCGCGATCCACCGGCTCCAGGACATGGAGATCGAGCCTTTTCTGCTGGCCTCGACGCTCCGCGTGCTGGTGGCCCAACGGCTCATCCGCCGGTTGTGTCCGAAGTGTCGCCAGCCGTACGACTGCAATCCGGAGACGGCTAGGCGCAGCGGGCTGCGGGCCGGGGAGACGATCTACCGCCCCACCGGCTGCAAGGAATGCCGCGAGACCGGATACCGCGGGCGTGTGGGTATCTTCGAGGTGGTCCGCATCACCGCCGGGATCGCCGATCTGATCCAAACGCGGGCCCCGCTGTCCGAACTCCGCCAGACGGCCGTTGCCCACGGCATGAAGCTGCTCGCCGGCAGCGCCTTGGACAAGGTGCGCCAGGGGCTGACCAGCCTCGAAGAAGCCATGAGCATCACCATCTCGGAGGAGGACTAGCATGGCGTTGGATGACTGGCTCTTAGCGCGCGCCCGGGTCGCCAGCAAGGATCACAAGCGAATCACCATGGACGACAAGATGACGTTCTTTCAGCAGCTTTCGACCCTCGTCTCCTCGGGGACACCGCTGTTCGAGTCGATCCAGCTCGCCGGGCAACAGAGCCAGAGCTCGCAGATGCGGACCGTCTTGGAAGACGTCGCCGCGCGGGTCGCCGCCGGATGCTCCTTCCGCGACGGACTGGCCGATTGCGGCGACGTCTTCGAGCCGCACTGGGTCGAGTTGATCGGGACGGGCGAAATCTCGGGTAAGATGGACATGGTGCTGTGCGACCTCAACCAGCAGATACGCGATTCCCGTGAGACGCTGCGCAAAGTCACCGGGGCCATGATCTACCCGATCGTCCTGCTGATCGTGGCCGTGCTGGTCGTGGTCGTCATGCTTTCGACGGTCGTGCCGACTTTTGCCGACATGTTCGAGGAAATGGGCGCCGAGTTACCCGGCGTTACCCAGTACGTGATGGACGCCTCCGACTTCATCGTGGCCTACGGGATCTACCTTCTCGTCGGCGTCGTGGCGGCGGCGGTGGCGCTGCGCCAGTATGCAAAAACGGAACCGGGGCGGCGACGCATTACGTCCATCGGATTGGCTGCGCCCGTGCTCGGCGAGCTGATGGTCCAAGCGGCCATGTATCGCTTTGCCTCCAATCTGGGCCTGCTGCTGAAAAGCGGCGTCCCCATGCTGGAGACCCTTTCCGCCTTGGGGACCGCCTTCCGCAGCAATCCGGTTTACCGCGACGCGCTGCGGTTTGCCCAGAACCGCGTGGCGGCGGGCAGGTCGCTGGCCGATTCGCTGGAAGAAACGCAACTCTTCACGAACATGATGACCAACATGGTCCGGATCGGCGAGCAGTCGTCGGAACTCGCCGGCGTGATGGAGCAAATCGCACCCTATTACAAGGAGAAGATGCACGCCTTCATCGGCAAGGCCACCAAGTTGATGGAGCCGGGCATCATCATCGTGATGGGCGGGATCATCGCCGTGTTGATGCTGGCCATCTACATCCCCATGTTCGAAATGGCCGGCAAGGTGAAGTGAAGTAATGATGAAAGATGAATGATGAATGATCGGGTCCGAGCCGTGATAGTGTGTTGTCGGTCATCCGCGATGGGGGGTTCGCCATTTGCCCCGCCGTGCGCTGGGCGTTCATCCTTCATCCTTCATCCTTCATCATGCCCGCGCCGGGGGTTTTCCTTGATGGAACTGATGATCGTGCTGACCGTGATCAGCATACTCATCTCGTTCTCTGCCTCTGGATTCCGCCGCAGCATCGAGCAGTCGCACGCGGACATCGCGGGGGCGAACCTGCGGGCGATCTGGAGCGCCGAGCGGCTCTATTGGCTGGAATACCGAACCTACACCAGCGACCTCTCCGAGCTTCAGTCGTTGGGGCTGATCGATCCGACCGTGGTGGCCGGCACGGCGCGATACGTCTACACGATCCCGGCGGCCGACGGCACCACCTTCACCGCCGCGGCCACGCGCGCCGGAAGCACGCGATGGTCGGGCCAATTCACGGTCGGCGAAGACGGCGTGCTCTCCGGCGCCGTCCAGGCTACCGGAGAACCCGACGTGGTACCCGGTTTTCAATGAGCGTAAGCACGTAGGCCGGGTCGAGCAGCGAGGCCCGGCGGCAAAAGACCAAACACTGAGCTCGCCAAGCCATGCACAAGAATCAACGAACACGCGCCTGCCGCCGGGGTTTCTCGTTCCTGGAACTCCAGGTCGCCTTCGTGCTCTTCGGGATCGCTTTGGCCGGACTGGTGCCGTTGGTAGTGATGCAATCCAGGCAGTTGAAGAAAATCGAGGACCGGTTCAACCATCAAACCACGTACTACGTAACGCCCTCGGCCAACCTGTGGGCCCGCAAGCTCGGCGCCGCCGCAGGAATTGCCACCGAAGACCCCGGCGCCCTGGTGGAGACGGGCTCGATCTTTGAGGCCCACGTCAACTTCCAACGTCTTGCAGATCCCGCTCCGGGCACGTTCGGTGGCGATGACTACGTGGCCGACGCCGGATCGGTCTTCGCCGACCGCGGCAACGGCTACAGCTACGGCTGGGACGTCGATATTACGGTCTACGCCGGAAACCGCGATAGTCCCCAATCCGCGGACGAGCGTTACGACACGCTCAATATCATGCAGCAGGGTGCGAGCGAATTCACTTGGGAACTCGCCGTCCCCGACGGCACCTACTCTGTGCGCTTGGTTGCCGGGGATGCCTGGTACTTCAGCGGCGATTACAGGATCAACGTCGAGGACGTCTTGATCATAAGTGCCCAGCCGAGCGGAGGCAAGCGATGGCGGGAAGGGACCGCCACCGTCACCGTCACCGATGGCAGGTTGACCGTCAGTAACGCCCCGGGCGCTGGCGACAACAGAATCTGCTTTATCGACGTCTACCCTGGCTACCAGGTGCGGATCCTCTCGCTGGATCGCTCGCCCGTCAGCGAAGAAGTGAGCGCCAACGTGGAGGTGCTCAATCGATGAACCGATCCTCTGCCATGGCGCAGCGCTGCGGCGGCTTCACGGTGATCGAGGTGATGCTCGTCAGCGGGCTGATGGGCTTCCTGGCGCTTCTGATCTCGGGGGCCTGGGCCGGGCTGGGGCGAACTTCCGCCGACGTCATCGTGCGGTGCCGGGTCGCCCAGGAGGCCAACCTGGCCGTGGCAAGCCTGATGCGCGATCTCGGCGGAAATCTCCCCGGCCAGACCGCCGGCCAAAGGCAACTCGGCCGCATCGTGGGCCGCCTGGTCGTCGATAATTCACAACTTTGGCTCTGCTTCGACGGCGAACCGCTCAACGGCGAACCGCCCAACGGGTCGGCCGAATGGGCCGCCCCCGACACCGTGATCGTTTACGACGTCCAGGCGAACCAGCTCATTCGCTCCGACCAGCAAGCCGGGACCACGTTCGCCGTAGCAGCCAACGTGGACCAGATGCAACTGACCGAACAGGCAGACGGTGTTACCATCGATCTGACCTTCCAATACCGGGATATTACTCGAACCTATACAATCGTTGCGAAAGATCCATGACGGTCAAAGTGGTAAATCATTTATCAAAGCGACCCCAGCGCGGTTATGCCATGGTGCTGGTGCTGGTGTTCATCGCGCTTTTGCTGACGTTTTACGGCGTGGCCTATCGGCACACGGCGGCCGCGCTGCGGATCGAGACGACCCGAACTCTCCAACGCCAGCGCGACGAAGGCAGCGTTCACGCGCTCGCCCGGGGACTGGCCCTGTTGGAAACCGGCTTCCCGCCGCTGGATCCTTACACGTGTGCCACCAGCGTTGATACCTCGACGGGGGTACGCTCCTTTACCGTGACGTTTTCGTCGGAAGTGGATGGCAGCTGGACGGTGCATGCGGGGCCGACCTCGCCGCCGGATGCTCCCGAAGCCATGCCGGAGAGTTTTTTCGCCCCGTAGGACCACCCCACAGAGCTGCCGTATGAGAGGGGGCAATTTCCAGTAATCATTTGTAATTCCCCGATAGGTAACCTATTCTTTGCGTGAGCCCCTTTGGGAGGTCTCGCAGGGAAGGGCTCGAATGAAACATGGACATATGACATGGAAAACTTCCACCCGAACGAATTGTGGCAACGAATTCGGAAACACTTTACGGTAGAAGTGTTTCTGACGATATTGGCGCTGGTCTATATTGGCGTCTTTCACCGCATCGCCGGCCAGGACCGCCTGCTGTTGCACCTCTATTACATTGGGCTTCTGGCGACCGCCTACGCCCTGGTGAAGCGCCGTGCACTTGCGCTGATGATTCTCGTGGTCTTCGTTGCCGGCGGGACTACTTTGGCACAAGTCTACTTTACTCAGAAACCCAGCGGCGGCGATCCGCTTCTGACTTCCGTGATCGATCTGACCGGCTGGTGCGTGCTGCTGCTGTTTGGCTGGCGTTTGGGCGTCGAGGCCTACTGGTTCCAAACGGAAGAGTACCGCCTCGCCCTGCAACGCCAGGTCGACGATAAGGCCATGGCCACCCGCGCCGCCGCATTGACCAGCACGTCTCATGAAGTCCGCCAGCCGCTGACGGCGATTCTCGCCATCACCGAGACGCTGCTGGACGGCTCGACGGGACCGCTGAACGAAGTGCAGCAAGACTTCGTCAACGACATCGACGAGTGTGCCAATCACCTCATGGACCTGGTCAACAACATGCTCGACTATGCCAAAGCGGAGTCCGGAATGATCGAACTGGTCCCCGAGACGGTGGCCCTGCCCGAGCTGGCCGAGCAGTGTATCAGCATGGTCCAGTCCAAGGCGAAACACGCCGCGGTCACGATCACGGCACAAATCGACCCGGCCGTCAGCGAAATTGTGGCCGACCCGCTCCGGCTGAAGCAGATCCTGCTGAATCTGCTCACCAATGCCGTGAAATTCAACGAGCAAGGCGGATTTGCCAGGCTGCAAGTGCGGCCCGACGGCGACGACGTGCTGATCAACGTGCGCGACACGGGCCGGGGAATCGGTCCGGCGCAGATGGAACGCCTGTTCGACCCGTATTACCAGGCGGCCCACGGCGATCAGGGAATCGGCACCGGACTCGGACTGGCGATCATCAAACATCTGGTGGAACTGCACGGCGGCTCGATCTCTGCGGACAGTGTCCCGGGATCGGGTAGCATCTTCACCGTGAGGCTGCCGCGAGAGGGGTCCCTCGACGGCGAATCGAGGTCTACTGGGCCGCAGAAGCCCTTACCCCGTGATGAAAACCGGCCGACTATCGGCCACACCGTGGAGTCGGAATTGAAAACGCTTCAAGAGGCCTCAGCCTAGTGCCGGTGCCTGTTCGGCATGGGCCGGAGAATTCGAGGGTAGACAAATGAGTGGTAGAACGGTTGCGCACGACACCACGTCCCCGCCCGCGGCCCCCGTGAAAACAAGCGATCCGCATTGGGGCGAACTGGGGACCGTGGGGACGTCGACGGCGTCGGCCGAGGAGCCGACAAGCATCACGCGGGTGCTGGTGGCGGACGGCAATTCGACGGTTCGCAAGATCCTGCGGCATTTGTTCGCTTCGCTGGACTGGGAGATCGTCGAAGCGGAGAACGGGCCGCAAGCCCTGAAAATGGCCCGGGCACGACCCGCCCCGCAGGCAATCATCCTGGACCTGAAGTTGGCCGAAATGGACGGCTACGAAGTATGCCGCACACTGAAGGCCGAAGACCAGTTCCAATTGATCCCGATCATCATCACCACGTCCTTGGACAACTCCGAAGAGAAGATGCGGGCGCTGGACGCCGGGGCCGACGACTTCCTGAGCAAACCGATCAACCGGGCCGAACTCACCGTGCGCCTGCGCTCGCTGCTGAGGATCCACCGGTTCAATCAAGAGCTGATCGGGGCCGAGAGCGTTGCCATGGCTTTGGCCCGCGCGGTGGCGGCCAAGGACGGTTATGCCCAGAGCCATCTGGAGAAGGTGGCGATTCATGCCGTCACGCTCGGAAAGGCCATGGGGCTGGATGCGGCTGAGCTGAAAGTCCTCAGGTACGGCGCGATCTTGCACAACGTGGGGAAAATCGCCATTCCGGACGCCGTCCTCGAGAAGACCGGCCCGCTGAGCCCTCGAGAAAAGGCCATGTTCCAGCAGCATCCACGCGTCGGCTGCGACATCTGCGCCCCTTTGAAGCCGTTGAAGCCGGTGCTGGCCGTGATCCGCCATCACAAGGAGCATTGGAACGGCACCGGGTATCCGGACGGGCTCCGCGGCGACGAGATTCCGCTGGGCGCACAGATCGTCGGGATCGTCGACACCTATACCGCCCTAGTCAGCGATCGACCCTACCGAAAGGCAGTTTCCCACGAAGAGGCGGTTCGCTGCTTGCGCAAGAGAGTGGCCGACGGGTGGCATCGCCCGGACCTCGTCGAGCGATTGATCGAGTGCCTCGAACCGGTCAGCGATTCGGCGAAACCGGCTGAAACGGGCGGCTCCCAGCCCGCGGCGCATTCGGAAGTTGCCGCGTTGATCGATCGCTGATACTCGTCGTCGGGCCGCTCTTCTTCCTTCTCCTTCTTGGGCCGGGCGAAGCAGTTGTGATGCCGGCCGCCGAACTCGTCGACGGCAAACCCGAGTTTGCCGCCGCGCATCGGCTTGCCCGGCCCCGCGTGTCTGTGACGAGCGTCTGCCAGTCGGCCGGATTCTCGAGCGTGATCACCTTAGGACTCGTATAGGAATTACTTCCGTATAGTAGCCATCTCGCTCCGCGAGATGTAGCCCGAACCAGTCTGGGGTCTTGATGGCCACATCTCGCGGAGCGAGATGGCTACTATACGCGCCG
>SDBV01007578.1_pt1 | contig 14811 bp, 14 predicted proteins | sample 2277081 | NCBI WGS metagenome assembly SDBV01 (sample SAMN10402039, study PRJNA504765) | marine sediment metagenome | isolation source: marine sediment core GS10_PC15, 223 cmbsf | place: Arctic Ocean: Southern Knipovich Ridge | collected 2010
TTGTAAGCTACTTTTTGTACAAATGGAATTACAAGGTGTAATCCTGGTCCTAACGTTTTGCTGTACTTACCGAACTGCTCAATGACATAACTCTGCTGTTCCGGTACAATCCGTATCAACTTAAAGAAAATTACAATGACAATAAAAGCCAGCAGGTAAATCGAAAAAACACTACCCATCTTTTTCTCCTTCTTCTAGATATTTATTTTTGTCTTCAAGAATTGTCCTTGAGACTATGAAAGTCAGATTTTCCTCTTTTACTATATCCACTTTTGTTCCTGGTTCGAAGGTCTCTGTATAACTTATTGCTTTCCAGCTTGTACCCTGGTATCTTACCCTGCCGGGTTTATCCGGAGAAATAGCTTCGATAACCTCTGCTGAACGTCCGACATCACTGTCAATTTCCCTGTTAAGAATTGTCCCTCTAAATATTCTGGCGAACTTTTTCCTAAAGAAACTGAAGGATAATATTGATGAAAGAATCCATATAAGACCCTGTAATGCAAAATTACCCGAGAGACCGGGTATTATTGCAGAAAGAATACCAGTTATAATAGCACCGGTTCCGAAAAAGAAGATTACAAATCCAGGTATAATCATCTCGGATGCGATCAATAATAAGCCAAGAAGTGCCCACAGGAAAGGTGGATTTAAGAACATTATAACCCCTAACTATTATTTAAATGGTTTGTAGTTACAAGTTTAATAAGCATTAGGCAAAAATGAAAGTAAAAAAAAATTAATTCCATCAAATAATCATATATCCGTAACTTCGTACTGTTTTTATATATCCGCAGCATGCTGTATTTTTTTCCCTAAGGGATCGGATTTTTTTTCTAAGATTCGAGATATGCATATCGACAACTCTTGAGTTTCTTTTGTGTTTTCCCGGGAGAACAAAGTAAAAAGCTTCTCTTGGGACAGGTTCACCTCTGTTTTGTAACAACATTTTTAATATAGCATGCTCTTCCAGGCTGATAATTATAGAAGATTCTTTTGATGTAATGTTGTCCTGTTTAAGGGTTAGGTCCTGCCACTTTATACTGTCTGAGGTTGAATTTAAGACATTTGATAGACGAATTTCAAGCTCTTCCATGTCACATGGGATTTTTAGAAAATCTATACAGCCGGCATCAAACGCAGGTTTTAGATCCTTCTGTTTTCCATGTACTATGAATTTTGTTTTATCCGGACCTGACTCTTCTTTTAGAAAATGTCCCAGGAGGTTGGCATCAATCAGAAACAGATCAGCTGGTGACCTTGTCCATGATTTTTCTATAAACTTAAATTTAATACTGGAATTTTGACTGAAGATTTTTATACGGTTAATAAATATAGGATCTTCTGATACTACAGAGACGTTAACTGTTGCTTTTAGAATCATCCTTCTCAATCATGCGTTGTTTTAAATCTTCCAGAAGAAGGTCTGCTGTTGCTGTCCCACTTTCAAGTTCTGCAAACTGACGTTCAAGATTCAACTCAGTATTCTCCATCTCTGCCAGTTCGAGTGTAGCTTCATTCTCGGCTTCAAGTCTCTCCACCCTGGCAGCCATTCTGTCAAAAACCTCAAAGGCTGAGTTATCAGATAATCCTGAGACAGTTTCCTGTATCTTTTTCTGGGCTGATGCCCTCTTTGATCTGGCAATTAACAAATTTTTCTTTCGCTGTGCTTCTTCAATCTTTTGCTGGAGCTGTCTAAGTGCTGTTTTCAGCTTCTCAACTGCTTCATGCTGAACATCCCACTGAGGCTTGTACTGGTTATAGAGGTTATCAAATCCCTGTTTGCGGAGAAGGGCTTCCTTTGCAAGCTCATCCTTTCCTGCTTTAACTGCCAGTTTGGCTTTTTCTTCCCATTCCCTGGCAAGAGACTGATTGTTTCTCATTTGACGTTCAAGACGTTTTTCATCTGCAATAGAGGATGCAACACTTTTTTTTGATTCTATAAGCTGTTGATTCATATCCACAATAACCTGTGAAAGCATCTTCTCCGGATTCTCAGACTTACTAATCATATCATTTAAATTGGATTTTATCATTCGTCGAAATCGACCAAATATTCCCACAGAATATCTCCTTAAAATATGTTACCGGAACTTAGATAGTATTGGATAGTGCCCTGCCACTGCCAGTCCTATACTGTCCAGGGATGCCTGGAATTCTTCAATATCTATAGTTCCATACTGAAGAGTATCGATTAGAATCACTTCATTATCCGATATGGCATAGGCACCATGAACCAAATCAGTTGCGTTTAATGATAATAAAGTTTTAAAAAACTCTTCATTGTTGCGGTCAGGTAAAGTTGTAACATTTATTCGTATAATTACAAGGGGTTCTTCTACTAATACAAGTACCTGCTCCAGACCACTTCTTTCATCATTTATAATCCAGGTATTCTCACCTACTTCTTCAAAGGTAAATCCTAAATTGATCATATAGCTTTCAATTTTTGACATTTGAACCCCTTGCCCGGAGTTCTAACCGGGAATCTAATGAATTTCAGCTAACCCAGGAAAACCTGTCCGGAGTTATCAATTGCCAGAATAGTCTTACACTCAGAGCATCTGAACCTTCCGGATTTGGTAGCTTTAAGTTTCTTTGCACAAATAGGGCACTGGAAAATCTTGGGGAAGACATCTGTAGTGCCTTGTTTTTTATCCGATCCAAAGAATTCTACAGCTTCTGTAAGGCTATCCTTGATATTGAAAAATTGAGAAAAACCTAAGAGTTGGAATACTTCATAGACTTTTGGCTGTATCTCAAGCAAGACAAGATCGCCACCACGGGGACGTACAGCTTTTAGAAAAGCTGTAAATGAGCCAATACCAGTACTTGAAACATAATTCAGACCACCACAATTAAAAACAAGTTTTATATATCCAGCTTCTACAGCCTTTGAAACCCGCTTTTGAAAAAAATTCGAGTTATATGTGTCAATGTAGCCAGTTAGATAAAGTACAAGACAGTTTTCAGTTTCCTCAATGTTTTGTAGCCGAATTTTTAGGCTGTCATCTCTTTCATCATCAAATCCCGGTACTATTTCATTATTACTCATGTGCCCTCTTTCTGAATCGCCTAATTTATGTATGTCACTATACTATTAGGCATTTTCTAATTTGTCAAATTTACCTGTAAAAAAAGAGTATATATTGATAAATTCCTGTATACTCCCTTAATTCAGGCCGTCCCTTAACTTAATCCCACTGAATCGAGGCTTAGTTTTAAGACTCAATTACTGATATATTGTTCTATACAGTATACTCAGTAACATAATTAGTGAACTACGGGGTTACCGTACAGCCTCAATTCTATCAACCTGGTATTAAATTTTCAAGCTGATAATAAAATTTTCGGCATATTGTAAAAAGAACTGAACAGAGTAATTCTTGTTTTAATTCCTTATATTACTAAGCTTCGACCGGTTCCCGCAGAAACCTCCAATAAAATTGAAGGTGAGCTTTACTGAACTTGACTTGAGTCTTTTTACGATTTAAAATCATAGGAAAAGAGGTATTCCATGAAAAAATATACTTTCATCCTGTTATTTATGTTTATTTTGTTAAGTGTATCTGCGCAGGTAACAACGAATTTGGAAGCACAGATAAATTTTGATCTTTCTCTTAAAGATATTGTGCTTATGGTTGAAACAGGTAATAGCACTGAAATCGATATGAATCAATATATAATCCTGGAGGGAGTCGTTTCTTCCAGAGAAGTGCTTTATACGGATGAGGAAAATTTTGTTGGTATGCTTGAACTTTCCTATGGAGAGTGGCAGGGACTTGAGAATGTTGCTATGTATCAGTGTTTTGTTCAGCTTCAGGGACTCGAATTTGCAACGATGATCCCGGTCAGACGTTCCAGAACTCCCAATCCTGCAGAAATCTCCCTGAATACCAGAATTTTGGTACTTGGCAGATATTTAGGATACAGTGAAGATGAGGAAGGGAAAAAATATCCTGTTATTGAGGGTCTTAAGGTACGCAAGATCAATTAATCATAATTCATAAAATTGGATATGATTTTCGTCTATTTTAGTCATTCCATCAGCGTGGACACTTGATCTTATAAGTGTATTTTTCAACTCTCTGATATTTCCCGGCCAGGGATGATCTATCAGTTTTTCCAGACCGGAAGTTGTTATGTTGTGTTTGCAACCTGGTTCCTTGAGGAAATAATCAACCAGAAGGGGGATATCTTCTTTCCGTTCTCTTAGTGGTGGTATAGTAATTGTCAGTGTGTTGATACGATAGTAGAGGTCTTTTCTGAATGATTCATTTTTTACAGCCTCAACAATATTGATATTTGTAGCTGATATTACTCTTACATCTATGGGAATTAGCCTTGCACCTCCAAGTCGTGTAATTGTATTTTCTTCCAGTATTCTAAGCAATTTTACTTGAGATAATAGTGGCATTTCTCCTATTTCATCAAGAAAAAGTGTACCTTTGCTGGCTGATTCAAAGCAGCCGGGCCTTGATTTTGCATCTGTAAATGCCCCTTCATTTGTTCCATATAGTTCTGACTCGATAAGAGTAGGGGGAAGTCCTGCTGTATGTATTGTCTTATAAGTTGAACTGCTTCTTTTTGATAGCTTATGAATGGTTTCGGCAATAAGATTTTTACCCACACCACTTTCACCAAGTAGTAATATTGCTGCTCCGGATTTAGCATAGGACAGCATAAGTTCCTTCACAGTTTGTATTTGTTTCGAACAGCCTATAACACTATCGAGAAGGCGGGAGTTATCCCTCTCACCGTTTCTATTATTATTGTTCAGAGTTGTACTAATTAATTTCTTTATAGCCCGTTCCAATTGGAAAAGATTTTCAGGACTAAGAGGTTTTGGAATGTAATCAAAGGCTCCCATTTTAAATGCTTTAATAATCCTTTCTGAGCTGTCACATTCACCTGTCACCAATATTAAAGGAGGCTTATTCATGTTCTGAATTTGTCTGATTAGCTGTGACCAGTCTTCGCTTTGCAGGTCCAGGTCAAGAAGAATAATATCAGGATTACCCTTTCTTATAAATTCAATAGATTCAGGGCTGAATGGGATTAGAGAGATGTTTGTATTGGGAATCGACATTTTAATAGTTGATAAACACTTTTTATCATTGCCGATGAAAACTATTCGTATCATCTGCTGCCAGATTATTATATTTTATATCGTTATGCAAGAACAATTTAGCTAGTCGTGCTGTGAGACGACCTACCCTGGCTATCAGTCAATTGTATTCAATTATTATAAGTTAATAACAAGCTTTATTTCGGGAAAATCAGGATTGAATGCTGTTTGAAGGCAGTATCGGGCAAGATCAAATACTCTAAGTTTAGAAGCATCAATGATAACTGAATCAGAAGTACAGATGCATCCCCTCTTAGCCTTTTTTAGTGAATAGTCAGCCGATTTGACAGTTTCGACCCGGCATAATATATCATGGTATTCAAGAGTCTCCCTTATCCAGGCTGCATGTATTTTGCTGTGGGATACCGGACTGTCAAGATATACTTCGACTTCTTCAGGTTTAATGGATGCAAGGCTTTTAGATAAGACTGAAAGGACAGATTTGAATTTTTCAGGTTTATCAATCCTTCCATATTTCCCTCCGGCATCTCTTAAGAAGCCATCACTTGAAATGAACAACGGATACCCCTCCAGGTAGTTAATAATTGTAAAGATGACATTATAGCCGTCTATAATGAGTACTGTATTCTCTGGTTTACCTATAAGTTTCTTTCTCCGGTTTTCAGAACTTTCATTGTCAGAGATTCCCCGGAAGAGAATTGCCCGCTGAAGAGTGGTTAATCTATACCTGTCTCCAACAAGTTTTAGAGTTCCTTTCCCAGGATATTTCCTGTTCTTAAGCATATAATAATCACAGGCAGCGTCTTTCAATTTCTCAGTGAATATGTTACCCATATTCAGACTCTAGCTGTTCTTAAAGATAGCTTCAAGAATCCCTTCCCCCAAAGTCGGGTGAATAAATAAATTATCCATTACAATCGAATCAGTGAGTTTCCGGCCGATCAGGATACCAGAAGTTGACAGGATTTCTGAGGCATCAGCCCCTGTCATCCAAATTCCGATTAAAATATTCTGAGCATTGAAAATTAACTTTATAAATCCGGAACCAATCTCTCTTGAGAAGCCCCGCCATGTATCTTTAATCGAATATCTTTCAACTCTGTAAGGAGTGTTTTCTTTTATCAGCTCCCATTCCTGTTTACCTGCACCAGCGATTTCAGGCAGCGTGAACATCGCCCGGGGCAAAGAGCTGTAGTCTCTGATAACCTTCTTGCCCTCCAGTCCTTTTGTAATCAGCATTCCCTGTTGAATTGCTACATGTGCCATGCCATGAATACTGTTTACATCACCTGCAGCAAAGATAGAGGGGATGTTTGTTTGAAGGTTTTCATTTACCGGTATTCCATCTTTTGTATATTCTATACCTGTTGTTTCGATTCCTTCAGGAATGTTCATCTGTCTAAGAGCGGTAACAAGTACTTTCTCTGCATCTATTCTTTCTCCGGTATCAAGCGTAACAGTTGACTGTAGTTCACTTACCTCTACTGACTCTGCCTTTACACTGGTTAAAAAAATTACTCCCTTTGATGTAAGATCATCCATCACCGGCTGTATAAGATCCCGGTCTGTTCCATCGAGTATAAGATCCAGTTGTTCAATAACAGTTATTTTTACTCCCAAAGAAGAGAAAAGAGAAGCCATTTCTATTCCTTCTACATTACCACCTATTATTAACATTTTATCAGGAAGTGTTTTTAATTTGAGTGCTTCAATGTGGCTTATAACTGTCTTGCCATCCAATATTATACCGGGAGGTGATGCAGGAGCCGTACCTGTTGCAATAATAAAGTAATCAGTTTCCAGCTTTTTATCTTCTACGAGGAAAGTGCCTGCATTAATAAACCGCCCATTACCTGTATATATATCAATACCTGCTTCTTTAAGACGTTTGGTAATCATACCTTCTGCACCGGACATGTAGGCTTCAGTATTCCAGAGCAGATTATCCCGGAAATCAGAACTCTGCTTTATTCCTCCTGCTGAAAGAGATACTGCTTCTTTGATTTTCCGTAAAACATCCAGATTCCTTTTTACCGGCAGGCATCCTGTCCTGAATCCTGTCCCTCCGAAAAGTTCTTTCTCAATAATTGCGGTTTTATATCCTTTCTGCGCACAGCTAAGGGCTGAATAAAATCCTGCAGGGCCGGACCCGATTATTATACAGTTATATTTCATTGGGTTGGATCTCCAATCAATAATTCTAATATTATAATGTGACTTATCAAAACCTGATACTCTGTATTATACTTTTATTACTTAACAATTACTGCTGCTGTTGTGTTATACTGCAGAAAAATTGATTTTACATTAAAGTTAGGCTTAAGAGATTTAGGTTCAAGACAGAAAATGACAAACATCAGCATAAATAAAGGAAAAGACTAGTGTTCGAACAGACATTTAAGAATATTGACGACATACTGCACAAAGACGCCGGGTGCAGCAGTGAATTGGACTATGTGGAACAGACCTCATGGATATTATTCCTGAAATACCTTGATGATTTAGGAAAGGATAAGAAGGCAGCAGCAAAATTATCGGGTCTTCATCATTCCGAAATAATTGACAATAAATTCAAATGGAATGTATGGGCGGCCCCAAAGATAAAAGATGGAAAGCCTGACCATCATAAAGCTCTCAGTGGCGATGATTTGAGGGATTTTGTCGATTTGAAATTATTTCCATACCTTAAAAAGTTCAAAACAAGTGCAGAAAGCCCGGATACTATTGAATACAAAATTGGTGAGATATTCAGTGAACTTAAAAACAAGGTGCAAAGCGGCTACAATTTACGCGAAGTGATAGACCTTGTTGATGAACTGAAATTCAGGACCCATAAAGAAAAACATGAGATGTCTCATCTCTATGAAGATAAAATTAAAAATATGGGAAATGCCGGTCGTAACGGCGGAGAATATTATACTCCCCGCCCGCTTATTAAAACCATTGTAAAAGTAGTTGCTCCGAACATTGGAGACAAAATATATGATGGCGCTGTCGGTTCAGCCGGCTTTTTGGTTGAAGCATTTGAATATCTAAAGAAAAGCAGGAAGTTGACCACAAAAGATATAAAAACTCTGCAGAAAAGCACGTTTTACGGTAAAGAAAAGAAATCTCTCGCATATATCATTGGAACCATGAATATGATTCTGCATGGAGTGGAAGCACCAAATATTATTCATACCAATACACTTGCGGAAAATATCATGGATATAGAGGAGAAGGACCGCTACAATATTATTCTCGCAAATCCGCCTTTTGGTGGGAAAGAACGACAGGAAGTACAGCAGAACTTCCCGATTAAAACCGGCGAAACAGCTTTTCTTTTTCTTCAGCATTTTATAAAAAAACTTAGAGCCGGAGGACAGGCCGGTGTGATTATTAAGAACACCTTTCTTTCCAACACAGATAACGCCTCAATTTCCCTCCGGAAAGAACTGCTTCAAAGCTGTGACCTTCATACAGTACTTGATTTACCCGGAGGTACATTTACCGGTGCAGGAGTTAAAACCATTGTGCTATTCTTTGAAAAGGGCAAACCTTCAAAGAAGGTCTGGTTCTATCAGCTTAATCTGGACAGAAACCTGGGTAAAACAAATCCTTTGAATGAAAATGATCTGGCTGAATTTGTGGAACTTCAGAAGAATAAGAAGGATTCTGAGAATTCATGGACAATTGATGTTTCCGGTATTAATGATGAAACATGTGATTTGTCTGTGAAGAATCCTAATAAGAAAGATGAAACGGTTTTAAGGGATCCGAAGGTAATTCTGGATGAGATTAAGAATCTGGATAAGGAGAGTGTTGAAATTCTTAAGACGATAAGAGAGTTGGTATGAATAGGAAACGCAGATCTGCGTTTCTTATTAAAGAACGCAGGCCAAACAGATTGAAGGGGTACGATTACAACCAGCAGGGATATTATTATATAACAATCTGTACAAAGAACCAGTTAAATCTTTTTGGTGAAATTTTAAATAATATTATGCATCTATCTCAAACAGGAGAAATCGCAAATAGATTTTGGATAGCAATACCGGAACATTTCAAAAATATTGAATTGGATGAATTTATTATTATGCCGAACCATATTCATGGGATAATATTTGTAAATAATGGTGATGCGGGGGACAACGGTGTTGGAAACGCCATCATGGGGAACAACGGCGTAGGGAACGCAGATCTGCGTTCCCCACATTCCGACGACCATCTTATACATACGGTGTCGGTGGATGATTACGATCGGACGAAAATGGTTGTATCCAAAATCATTCATGGCTTCAAATCATCGGTAACCCGTGAAATACGACGACAATTAAATGATTTCAATTTTGCCTGGCAAAAATCCTATTATGATTATATTATTCATGATGAAGACGATCTGAATCGAATACGAGAATATATTTACAATAATCCCGCCAATTGGGACACGGATGGGGATAGGGCCATGGGAGAATTGAATTGAAAGAGGATAATTACAATCGTTATGTCAATTGTCATGGCAATAATGTAGGGGACGCAACAATAATGCAGGAAATGCAGCAATAATGTAGAGGACGCAGATCTGCGTCCCCTACGGAAATACATTTGATTAAGGAGAATCAGGGCGGGGTTGGTTTATGAAGAAGGGTTGGGAAGAGAAGAAGTTTGTTGATATATTTACAATTAATCCTCAAAAAAGAGAGGTCTTAGAACAGCTGAAGAAAGATGATCCAATTTCATTTGTTCCAATGAAATGCCTAAATGTACAGGAAAAGCAATTAACTTTATCCCACACTAGAACTCTAGGGGATGCTTATAAAGGATATACATATTTTGCTGATAATGATGTTTTACTTGCAAAAATCACTCCATGCTTTGAAAATGGTAAAGTTGGTATTGCAAAAAATCTTGTAAATGGTATTGGATTCGGTTCAAGTGAATATATTGTCTTTCGTAGTAATGGTGAAGTAATTCCTGAATATTTGTTCTACTACATTTCGCAAGAATCTTTTAGGAACGAAGGTAAAAAAAGGATGGCTGGTGCTGTGGGGCATAAAAGAGTTTCAAAAGAATTCATTGAAAACTACTATTTGAGCTACCCGGAATCAATAGATGAACAAAAACGCATAGTTAAAATCCTAGACAAAGCGTTTGCTGCTACCCAAAAGGCAAAAGAAAATGCCGAAAAGAATTTGCAAAACAGTAAGGAGTTGTTTGATTCTTATTTGCAGAATGTTTTTACGAATCCGGGGAAGGATTGGGAGGAGAAGAGGCTGGGGGAAGTAACGAGCAAGATAGGAAGTGGTGCAACTCCCCGTGGAGGGAAGGGTTCATATAAGAAAGAAGGAATCTCATTAATCCGTAGTATGAATGTGCATGATAGAAAATTTAAAGTTAAAAACATTGCTTTTATTGATGAAATACAAGCTGAAAAATTATCTAATGTTACCGTTGAGAAAAATGATGTTTTACTTAATATTACAGGAGCTTCAATTGCAAGATGCTGTATTGTTGATAAAGAGCTTTTACCTGCAAGAGTGAATCAACATGTTTCCATAATACGTCCCTTAAATAGAACAATATCGCCTGACTTCTTGAACTATTTATTGACATCGAAGGTTTGTAAAGGCATGTTGCTTCAAACTGGTGAAAAAGGTGGTTCTACAAGACAAGCATTAACCAAACTTCAATTAGAAGATTTCTTGATCTATTTCCCTTCAACTACTAAACAAAAACAAATCGTTTCAAAACTTGAATCTCTTTCCGCCGAAACAAAACAGTTGGAAGCCATATATCAAAAAAAAATAATCAATCTGGAAGAATTAAAGAAATCTATATTGCAAAAAGCATTTGAGGGGGAGTTGTGATTATTAAAAAGAGGTGTAGTAATGAAAATTAATCAAATAATAGTAAAAAACTTCAGGTTGTTAAAAGATTTCACTATAGTTTTAGAAGAAAATTTGTCTTTGATTATTGGCAAGAATAATACTGGAAAAACTTCACTTCTCTCTTTGCTTGAGCGTTTTCTTAGAGGAAAACAAAACAATTTCACGTTTCATGATTTTAATATTCCATTTCAAAAAGAGATTGAAAAGGTTATAAATGCAGATATAGCAAAAGATGATTTCAAAGACATAGGAATTGGTCTTAAGATATATATAGAATATTTTAATAATGATAACCTTGCAAATATTTCTGATTTAATTTTGAACTTAGATCCTAAAGAGAATTTCCTTATATTATCTTTTAGATACTCTCTAAATTTTGAACGGTATAAAAGGCTAAAAGAAGATTTTATTGAATTCAGGAAAACATTTAAAACTAAAACTGTTCTAGATTATTTGATAAAAAATCATGTACAATATTTTAGAATTAGTAAAAATGTCGTAGAATACAATAATGACACGAATTCAGTTGAAATAAGTGATGACCAAATATCAAAGATAATCACATTAAAAACTATCAGTGCCAAAAGAGATGTCTCTAATGAAGAAGGTGAAAATGCGAGGAGCAACAAAACTCTTTCAAGACTTTCATATAAGTTTTTCAATTTATTGAATAAAGCAGAATCATCGAATATAACTGAGCTGCAAAAGAAATTAATAGAGACAGATGATGATTTAAATGAAACATATAAGAAAACTTTTCAGAAAGTAATCGAAGATGTAAAGAAATTTAGTTATAGTGAAAATGAATCAAAAATCTCTATAAAATCAAATTTAGAAGAAATTAATATTCTAAATAATAATACCTCTGTTGTTTATCAGCAAAGCAATCAGGAGCTTCCAGAAGATTATAATGGTTTAGGATACATGAATTTGTTTGCAATGATATTCAACCTTCACATTATTTTTGATTCTTTTAAAAAGGAGTACAATCCAACAGAAAAGCCATCTGACATTAATCTATTATTTATTGAAGAACCGGAAGCACATACACACCCTCAAATGCAATATGTATTTATAAAAAATATTAAGGAACTACTAGCAGAAGGTAAAAATGATCTAAATAATTTACAATCAATAATAAGTACACATTCTGCACACATTACGTCTCAAAGTTTTTTTTATGATATCAAGTATTTTTATAAAGAGTCAGTAAATAATGTTATTTCTAAAAATTTATCTGAACTAGAAAATAAATATGGAAACGAAGATGAAGAAAAAAGAAATTTTCAATTTCTAAAACAATATCTAACTTTAAATAGATCAGAGTTATTTTTCGCAGAAAAAGTAATTTTTATTGAAGGAGATACAGAAAGAATATTATTGCCCTCAATTATGAAGAAAATTGATGATGAAAACAAAAAAACAGAAGGCTATAATCCTCTTTTATCACAAAATATTTCAATAGTAGAAGTAGGAGCATATGCACATGTTTTCGATTATTTTTTAACCTTCTTAGGAATAAAAACGTTAATAATTACTGACTTAGATTCTGTCGAGCCAAATGCAAATGGGATAAAATGTAAAGTTTCGAAAGGAACACATACAAGCAACACATCAATAAAATATTTCCTAAAGGGTGTGGATTTTGAAAATTTGAAAATCTTATCCCATAAATCTAAAATATTATCTAAAAACAATGACATTTGGGAGGAGAATATAGATGGCTTAATGTGTATTGCATACCAAACTAAAGAAAACAGTTATCATGCAAGAAGTTTCGAGGATGCTTTTATCTCTTTAAATCTTGGTTTTATAAAATCAAACAGAGAGAAATTCAAAAGTCTAATAAAAAAAGATAAGCTAGAAGAAAAGAGTCTAGATTATTATGATATTGCCAATAATTGCATAGATAAAAAACCTCTCTTTGCTACAGATATTCTATATTACAGTAGTGATAAATTTTCAGAGTGGCTAGTTCCAGCTTATATTAAAGAGGGGTTGCTATGGCTATCGAAGTAGTTGATAGAATTAATGAACAAATAAACTCGGGGAATAACTTCCTTTTAAGTGGTGGTGCGGGGAGCGGTAAAACCTACACTTTGATGCAGATATTAGATTTAATTTACGATAGTAATCCTTTAGCTAACATTGCTTGTATCACTTTTACAAATGTTGCTGCTGATGAAATAAAACATAGAGCAAAATATGATAAATTACACGTTTCTACAATTCATGATTTTCTTTGGGACTGCATTAAATATTATCAAAAAGAATTAAAAATTAAACTCCTCGAAATTATTGAAGAAAAATTAAGTAAAGAACAAGAAAAACTTGATGGTTTCACTGCAAGAGCCATTATAGGCAGAGAAAAGTCGGAAAAACAGATTTCTAAATATCAAGATGCTATTGAAAATCTGAATACTCAGAACGTTAAAATTAGTTATGAGAATTATCCAAAATATATTGATGGGAAGTTTAGTCATGATGAACTTATCATAATAGCGGAAAAAATATTTTCATCTTATCCAAAAATACGTAAAATTACAAAAGATTTTTACCCGATCATTTTAGTAGATGAATATCAAGACACACAGAAAGAAACAGTTGAAATATTACTGAATTATCTTTTGGGAAATGATAATTTTATTGTTGGATTCTTTGGTGATAAAATGCAACAAATTTATGATACAGGAATTGGTGAAATTCCAAACATATATAATTTAAAACTTATCAAAAAAATGGAAAATTTTCGTTCTTCAAAAGAAGTAATTGAATTGCTTAATAAACTAAGAACTGATATTCAACAGTATCAACCAGAAAAAAATAAAAGAGTCGGAAGTATTGCCTTTTATTATATAAAAAATCCAGATGATTTTAGTATAGAAAATATTTTAAAAAATAATTTACTAGGTAAATGGAATGTTGCTTCAATAGATAATATCAAAATACTTTATTTAACACATCGATATATTGCAAAAGAAAATCAATATGAAGACCTTCTTGGTCATTATAGTAGAGCAAATAAAAGAGATTGCCTAATTGATAATGAAAATAATCGCACTTTCTGTCCGTATGCTGATTTTTTATATGATTTGGAAAGTCTTACGGATTTATTTGCTACAAACAAAATACAACAACTTCTTAAAAAAACTCTTTTTAAAGTTGATTCGTTTAAAGCTAAAAAGAAACTTTATGACAACATGCAAGAGCTATCAGTAATTAAAAATACACAAAGTATTGGTAAATTAATCGAATTTGCGGTTTCAAAAAATCTTCTGCCAAAATCGGAACAGATGAAAAATTATGATTTTGAAGATGAGAAGAAAAAAGAATTTTATGAAAAATTAATAGAAATAGAATATTCTCAGTTTATAAGATTGTACAAAGTACAACAGGATAATACTTCTTTTAGCACGAAACATAATACTAAGGGTGATGAGTTTAATAATGTTTTTGTAGTTATTGATGATGATGCTTGGAAACAGAAATATAATTTCAATAATTATTTTTCAAATAATAAGGAAAACGAAGATAGATTTAAAAGGACGAATAATCTATTTTATGTGGTTAGTTCCAGAGCAAAGAAAAATTTGGCTGTTGTCTGTGTCTCAACTTTATCTGATATTGCTAAAACCCAAGTTAAAGAGTGGTTCGGGGAAGATAACTATTGCGAGATAAATTGAAAAGATAAATCGGGTAGCCGGAGGCTTTAAGCCTCCAGCCCCCACACCACGGAATATGTCAATATAGATGAAGCGTGTTCTTTGAAATAATTAAGCAACTGCTTTCTCTTTTTCCACCTTTAGTGAGAGCCTTGTATCAGCCGAAGGATTTAGATAAACAATGTGCTCTTCT
>SDBV01007579.1_pt1 | contig 14811 bp, 18 predicted proteins | sample 2277081 | NCBI WGS metagenome assembly SDBV01 (sample SAMN10402039, study PRJNA504765) | marine sediment metagenome | isolation source: marine sediment core GS10_PC15, 223 cmbsf | place: Arctic Ocean: Southern Knipovich Ridge | collected 2010
GGCATGCTAAATTGTATCTATGCATTAAAACCCTTTATTATTTTTTCTAGCATCATATGTGCTACAACAAAGTTATTTGATTCATTCATTTTGCAATTAGGGTACTTAAGATTCCACGCTTCAAAATCAAACCCTTGTTGCATCAATAATTGATATCCACAGCTTTGCAAGCGCTCCTTATTATTTTGCGCAAATTTTTCAAAAAACTTTTTAAGTTTGCTGCTTTCCTTCAAATCGCAATCATTAAATGTCAATCTAAACCTTCCTCGATCAGAGGGAGCCGTAGCATCAAAAGAACGATCGAAACACAAAGACCTCATTTTCTCTTCTATTTCATTATCTGAAACCTCTTCACCATCTATCATCATTATTGGCAGTTGAGAGTTGCCCCCTTCACCATCCGGTCCTGACAAAGAACTTACTACCGAAGACATCACCCCATAAAAATCCGCACCAGAAATGGGATGCACTGCCAACAAAGAACCGATCAGGCATAACCCCAATAATTTTTGAACTCTCTTCATAATATATATTCCTCTATTATTATAACTGTTTCTTTAAAAATGGTTTCTTAAAAAACCACTGCAATGCATCTGGTAATGAGATGAGCTGCAGTAGTTTTTGAACTCAAGCTTTTTTCTGAATTCTAACAAAGTTACTTAAGATTTAGCTGGTTTTAGGTCGACCGATTTCATATTACAAAAATCTCCAAAAAGCTTCTTGTAATTTTCTTCGTTAGCAAAAAAAGATACATAGCAAGTATTGCAATATAGTTTAGTGTCATCTGGCATGGCAAAGTGCTCCTTTGCATCAAAACCATGTATTATTTTTTTCATCATCAAATGTGCGATAATAAATTCATACATTTTATCATTTTTATAATCAGCATCTTTCGATTCCCACGCTTTTAAATCAAATCCTGCTTGCGTGAATAATTGATATCCACAGGATTGCAAGCGCTCCTTATTATTTGGCGCAAACATTTCAAAAAATTCTTTAAAATTTCTTTTATTCGAATCGCGATCATTAAATGTCAAGGTGAACCTTGAACCACCAGTAAAATTAGGAGATCCTAAAGTCGGATTATCAAAAGAACGACCAAAACACAAAGACCCTATCCTATTTGTTAGATCTTCATCTGAAACCTCTTCACCATCCATCATTATTGGCGGTATTGGCGGTTGGGGGTTGCCCCCTTCACCATTCCCCGTTGGCCCAAAAAATAAAGACACCAACCCAGCAAACTCGTTACCAGAAAATATAGGTAAATCTGCACCAGAAATGGGATGCACTGCCAACAAAGAGCCGATCAGGCATAACCCCAATAATTTTTGAAACTTCTTCATAATATGTCCCTATACTTAAAAAAATATAAATAAATAACTCACATTAATCAATATTATATACAATTTGCGACATATGTCAATTTTGTTTTTCTAAGAATCAATCGCAATTTGGCCCAGCAATAATTCAATCTGAAAAGATTCCTGTGGACAACTAGAATACAGCCTATGATGATTTCTTTAAAAACTGCTGCAGCTCATTTCGCAATGAGATAGCCTTTTCAAACTCAAGACTTTCTGCCGCTTGAAACATCTCTGCTCGCAGCTGTTCAATGTAGATCGACTGTTCTTCATCAGAAAGGGCACGTTCTTTTTTCTTTTTAGTGCGATATTTTGATGCTTCAGCAATTGCCTTTTGAATGTTGCTAATACTTTTGGTCACTTCACGTTTAACCGTTTTGGGCTCAATGCCATGCTTTTTATTATAGTTCATCTGCAGCTCACGCCGACGATTGGTCTCATCAATTGCTGCGTGCATCGATTTGGTTATCTTATCTGCATACATAATAACTTTGCTTGCAGTGTTACGCGCTGCACGTCCGATCGTTTGAATAAGCGAACGCTTATCACGTAGGAAGCTTTCAATATCAGCATCCATAATGGCAACCAGAGCAACCTCAGGCAGATCAAGCCCTTCACGCAGGAGGTTTACTCCCACTAAACAATCAAACACGCCCAAGCGTAGCTTCTGCAAGAGTTCAGTACGTTGCGGTGTCTTTAACTCACTATGCAAGTAGCATACCTTAATTTTGCGCTCTTCAAGATAGTGAGCTAACTCTTCTGCCATTTTTTTAGTGAGCACCGTCACTAAAGTACGGAATCCTTTTTCTTTTGTTTTGTTTATCTCACTGATCAGATGATCAATTTGTCCAACTCGTTGATGCACTTCAATTGGTGGATCGATCAACCCGGTTGGGCGAATAATCTGCTCAACGACTGTATCTGAATGTTCTAGCTCATAAGGGCCTGGCGTTGCTGAAACAAAGATGGCATCATTAAAATACTGTTCAATCTCATCAAATTGCAGCGGTCGATTATCAAATGCTGAAGGCAAACGGAAGCCAAACTCAATTAATGATTTTTTGCGTGAACGGTCTCCCGCATACATACCGCGTAATTGCGGTACTGCAATATGAGATTCATCAATGATCATAAGAAAGTCATCTTTATCATAAAAATCAAAAAGTGTGTATGGTTTTTCACCTGAAGATCTGTCATCAAAATGGACCGAATAGTTTTCAATGCCTGAACAATAGCCAATCTCTTGCAGCATCTCAATGTCATGGGCCACTCGTTGTTTTAAACGTTCTTGATAGAGCGGATTGGCCATCTTTGGCGCAGCTTTTTGCAGCTCAGCCCTAATATTTGCGATTGCTGCATCAATACGATTTTTCGGTGTCACGAAATGCTTTGCTGGAAACACCAGCGTGTTATCAAGCTCCATCTGGACCGTATTGTTATGTTTGCTCACCCACTGCAACGATTCTATGGTATCACCGAATAGTTCAATGCGCAGCTTATCCTTTTGATAAGGCAAATTAACTTCAATAGTATTGCCCAAAACCTGCATGGTACCTGATGCACGTTGATTATCATTGCGTACATATTGAATAAAGATCAGTTTTTGCAACAGCTCACGGCGGGATAGCTTCTGACCCACTTTCAGCTGAAGTGCAAGATTTTTATAGTCGGCAGGATTACCAAGCGAATAGATACATGATACTGAAGCAATCACAATGGTGTCACGTCGATTGATCATTGAAGCTGTCGCTTCTACACGCAACCGTTCGATCTCGCTATTGACCTTGGTCTCTTTGGGTACGTAGATATCTTGTGCTGGCATATATGATTCTGGTTGATAATAGTCATAATAGCTCACAAAATAGCAAACCTTATTTTCTGGAAAAAAGAGACTAAACTCTTCATAAAGCTGTGCTGCCAATGTTTTGTTTGGGCTGAGAATCAATACCGGTTTATCCTGCTGGGCAATCACATTGGCCAAGGTAAAGGTTTTACCTGAGCCCGTAATCCCCAAAAGGGTAGACGTACCTGGCCTTTTTTGACTCAACTGCTTGATTGCTTCAGGTTGGTCCCCTGAAACCGGAAATGGTGCCTTGAGCTTGAACAGCTTCTTTTTCATATAACTTCCACTTAATTTGAATTATTTGAATACTTTCATAGTAGCAAATCCTTGATTTTTTGCAATGAAATCAGCCACTCGTCATGATATCAATCAGGGTATTAATCGTGGTATTATAAAACACGACATACCGCTGGGCAATAATCTCTGGGAGATACCTCTCAGATGTTTGATAGGCACCCTGGCAAAGACTGACAAGCAGCATATGATCGCCAGCTAACTGCGTGACCTGATTGACCATCTCTTGGGGTGAATCAACGATATATCCATTTATGCCCTGCTTGATGATATCGCGTTGCCCAGGACCATCTAATGCGATAAACGGCGTGCTCCCTGCCATGGCTTCAGCCAACACAAGTGCCTGTGTGTCGGTTGATGAGGTAAAAAGGAACAGGTCGGCATCTTTATATGCTTGAGCAATAACCTCTTTTGGTGGTTTGTGTATAAAGACCACCTGGCCCTCTGGCAACTGCAGGGTATTATAGGCATAGGCTTTTAATTGATCATAATCAGCACCATAGCCTATGAGTTTCAGTTCAAAGGGAATCTGTTGCGCCACAAGTTTCTGTGCCACCTCCAGCACTGCTTTGATGTTCTTCTCTTTGACCATACGCCCCACCGTTAGAAGCTGTATTGGTTTATCAGTTGATTGCCTTGTTATTGGATGAGCAACAAAACAGGGCAAGAGCCCACTGGGGATAATGACCATGGGTACGGTAATATGTTGGTCTTTTAAATAGCACGCAATAAAGCTACTTGGCGCAATAATACCATCTACCGTTTTGCAAAATGCTAATACTGCACGTTTAATATACCATCTGACCAGCCATTGCGGTAATGGCACATAATGTGCATAAGCCTCATATATAGTGTGATAGGTAAATACCACTGGTATCTTTTTTTTCTGATCGATGACTTGAGCAATAGGGCCCAAAAGAAATGGATGGTGCACATGAACTATATCAGGTTTAAATGCATCTAACAGGTGCGCCAGTTGCGCCTTTGCTCGCCAAGGAATTGCCATGTGATTAGTCTTATACCTAAAACGTATCGGGCAATAAAGACGCTTTACCCATGCTGGATCATCATGATGCTTTAAAAAACCGAGAGTAATCAGCTGAACTTCATGGCCATCTTTTTGCAACTCTTTGACCAAAGCTTGTATTGAACTGACAACACCGCCAGTATAAGGAGTAAAATTATTTGAAACAAATAAGATTCTCATATTATGGAAACTTTTTTACTCCTAAGGTAGCCCAATCAGCATTGAACTTAGCAATACCCTCTTGAGTTAAGCTGTGCTTTGTTGCCTTTTCAAGCACACTCAAAGGAACGGTGGCTACATCAGCACCAGCCAAAATTGCTTCATGCAGATGACGCACACCGCGCACTGATGCAGCAAGAAGCTGAGTCTCAAAAGTATAATCATCAATCATGGAGCGTATCTCAAACAACAGATCTTTACCTTCAACATCAATATCATCCCAACGGCCAATAAAAGGAGAGATATAGGTAACCCCAAGCTTGCACATAAAAAGGCTTTGAACTAATGAAAAAACAAGCGTAATGTTCAATTTGACCCCTTCATCCACTAGCTTCGCTATAATAGGATAATAATCACGATGACAAGGAATTTTAACCAGGATGTTTTGTGCAAGAGCAGCAATCTCTTTTGCTTGATCATAGACCTTTTCTGGCTTTTGCTCGGTCACTTCAACGCTTACCTCCCCCTCAGGCAATAACGAGCATATCTCAAGAACTCGTTTTTTAGGATCTTTGCCCTCTTTTGCCAAATGAGTTGGGTTAGTGGTAACCCCATCAACAAGCCCTGTTGACGCCCATGCACGTATCTCCTGGACATCGGCTGTATCTAAAAATAGTTTCATATACTTCCCTTTTATGAAGCGCAATATCGCGCGAAATTCTTCCTAGCTTTACCCTACTGTGCACAGGCTTTCAAGGGCTTTATTTCCCATTCCCGCAGTGAACTACCGGTTTGCTTTTAACCTTTATCAGCATACCACCTATCAGAACTATGTATAATATGAGAACACCTTTATTATTAAATTTTAAATTCTAATATATAATTATATTGCACTGGGTCCAAAAAACCTGCTAACATTAACAATGAATTGTATGAATCACCCTTAAATTATGTTAAGACAATGAACAAAATACTTTTTTTAATCATATTATATAGCCCTATTTTGCAAGCAAAATATTTTTGCCCACCAGTTAGTAATCCTAATGAATCGGCGAAACAAGCATACATACGCTTTGAACATATGACCGCACGTCAAATCGATAATATATGTATTCATGACTTGACATCAAATCAACTACAGGAATTTAAGGCATTAGCTCAGCACTACTTTCACACTGAGATAGTAACACCAGGATGTGACAGTCAGGCAAACCGCATTAAATACGTAATTATGTATCAAAAGATTGGTGGTATCAAAAGATTGGTGAATTAACCACACCACGATCGATTTAACGTGTTAAGCCTTCTGTTTGTTCTTGAGTCACAAATGGTTGTGCTGGGCATTCTTTAGTAACACGCATAAAGTAGATAAATATGAATGCTGTAATGAGTCCCAGCATTAAAATGATGCCTTTCATTTCCACGTCTATATCCTTTTTTTGTAGGTGAAAAATCAACATAATTTACTCACCTATACTATACAGAAAAAAAACATCCCGCAATTACTTGCGGGATACTTTTATTTAACCTGTTCAAAAATCTTCTTGATTGATGCTAAAGAGCCAATCAGCGAGCTTGCTTCATAGGGTACCAAGATCATCTTATCATCTTTACCTTCCATCATTTGTGGTAAAGATTTAATATATTGCATTGCAATCAGATATGGCATTGGATCAGCATTTGGAGCTGCATTCTGCACCATCTTAATAGCCTCAGCTTCAGCTTGCGCAATCTTCAAACGTGCTTGCGAACTTCCCTGCGCTCGAGTAACTTCAGATTCTGATTCACCTTGTGCACGTAAAATCTTAGATTCTTTGACACCTTCTGCTTCTAATATTGCTGCACGCTTGGTACCTTCATATTCTATAATAATGGCACGGCGATCACGCTCTGCACGCATCTGTTTTTCCATCGCATGGCGAATATCTTCTGGCGGATTAACCTCCTGTAGCTCAACCCGATTGACCTTAACTCCCCATTTATCGGTCGCTTCATCCAAGATAATGCGCAAGCGTTCATTGATCTGACTGCGTGAAACCAGTGATTCATCAAGCTCCATAGAACCAATCACATCACGCAACGTGGTCTGCGTAAGCTTTTCGATAGCTTCAGGTAAATTGCTCACCTCATAAATTGCCGCTTTAGGATCGGTAATCTGATAGTAAAGTAATGCATTAATTTCCATGGTCACGTTATCTTTAGTTATAACGTTTTGCTTAGGAAAATCATATACCGATTCGCGCAGATCAATGCGATAGAGATGATGAGTAAAACGATAGTATCGTTTGCCATCAGTCTGCTGAACATAGCTCCAGGTCACTGAACGGGGTGTCTCAATAAAGGGTACCACAAAGTGAAGCCCGGGAAGCAAGGTGCGATCGTACCTACCAAGACGTTCAACAACAATCGCTTCAGCCTGCCTGACCAAATAAACAGCACGCATTAAAAAGATAAACAAGAAGAGTAACAGAGCACCAAAGAAGAACATAAAGCCATAGGGCATCATGGTATAAAACATAATGAGCCTACCTTTCGTTTTATTTATAAGAGTTTATTTGCTATTAATTGCTGTAACAATGAGATGGGCACCGCGTACATCGAGCACCTGTACCGGCGATCCTGCCGGAATGGGTTCATTATGCAAGGTTTTGCATGCCCAGACTTCTGCATTAATATGCACATAGCCAAACTGCTGCACAGTAGCCGGTGTTATAACTACCCCCTGCTTACCCTGCAGTGCATACATATTTGAATGATAATGGTTTTTTTTACTATGCCTGCGCACCCACATTCTGAGCAAAAAAAGGGCTGCTATGCTGGAAAACAAAAAGAACATTGCTTGATCATAGTGACTGAAACAGAAAGCTGCTGCCAGTGAGGCCACAAATGCTCCACATGAGAATGATAAGAAATAAAAAAAACCGGGGCTACACAACTCAAAAAGAAGAAAGAGTATTGCTACAATGAACCAGTAAAAGATGATATTGTTCATGTTGCACCTGCCAAGTAATAGGTAAAGAAAAATTCACCTTTTATTATATAGATTTTTTCATAAAAAACAATGTCGCTGTATTACAGAAAAAGCCTGTGAATAGCCGCTTATCCTATTATATACACACAGGTTATATACACACAGGCAAGAGCAACAAACTGATTCTCCTCACAAGAGCCCTCCTAAACCCCTTGCTTTTTTATCAAAATCAGTCTATAATTACAAATAGAATTGAATGTTTTTTAAAAATATACAGGGGGCCTGCATGAGTAAATATATAAGTTTATTAGCAGTGTTTGTCACGGCATGGGCCCAGGCTGCTGCACCAGCTGAACTAAGCTCTATAAATTGGGGCGTAAGTGAACGGCAAGGGAAGAGGCCCACTATGGAGGATGCCTATGCTGCAGAATTAAAGTTTAAAGGCAACCCACAAGAAGCATTCTTTGGTATCTATGATGGCCATGGTGGTGATGAAGCTGCCATTGCAACTGCTCGCGGTTTGCCAACGGCTAGTGGCCGCATTGCACCTCTACATGAATTAGTAGCACAGTCTTCTTTGTCAGATGATGCTCTTTATAGGGATGCCTACTTAAAGATGGACAAAAATTTTCAAAATTACAGCCAAAATTCTGGAACGACTGCGATAACAGCTCATATCATGCCAGGCCCCAATAATCCATTGGTATATCTTGCGTGGGCTGGAGATGCTCGAGCCGTACTGGTAAGGCAAAATGGAACCGTTTCAGACGAAGGAACCTCTGTTGACCACAAGCCAGAGAATTCTCAAGAAAAAAGGCGAATCGAAGAGGCGGGGGGCTTTGTCAGTAAGTGTGGTCCTGGTTACCCTTGGCGTGTGGGAGGTATACTTGCCATACCGCGTTCGCTTGGAGATGGGGATGTAAAGGGCTTCACCAAAGGAATTATTGCAGATCCTGAAGTAAAAGTCTTTAATCTGCTCCCTCGCCATCAGGCACTCATTCTTGCATGTGATGGTGTCTGGGATGTGCTCAGTAATGAGCAGGCTGCCACTATTGTAAACAAGGCATTAGCATACACCGGTACCCTGTCTGCGGATCCGATTGAGCAAACTCATGAAAAAACAACTGAAAAGGGCAATAATAGTCGAGCTCAATATGCTGCCCGTGCTTTACGTGATGCTGCATATCAAGCTGGTAGCACTGATAATATCAGTGTGTTAGTTGTCGAGTTTAATTGGCAACCAGAAGGACCACAGCAGCAGGAAACTGAAAAAGAAAAGCAGGAACGAAGAGATGCCAGCCTTGCACTTGCAATGCAGTTAGAACAAGAAGAACAGCAAGCAGATCAACAAAGACGTGAAGCTGCGCTAAAAAATCAGGAAGAGGAGGATGCTAGGCTCGCACGACAGTTACAAGAAGAAGAACAAGCAGCTCAACAAAGACGTGAAGCTGAGCGAAAAGAAAAGCAGAGACAAGAACGGCTTGATGCCGACCTAGCAAGAAGGCTACAAGCAGAGGAACGATAAAAAAATCTGGCATACATAAATACATAAAAAAAGGGCCTACCGATAACGGTAGGCCCTTTTTTTAATCAAGGTACATTACTTAAGCTGCCTGTTTACGATCAGTACCTGAGTTATCATAAATCAAGGTTGCACCCACATCTTCCAAATGAGAAATGATCTTCCCCAATCCTCTTGTTCGCGCTGACTTCTCTCCTCTTGAAAGAGGATTAGATGCTAGCTTGTTTTGACGCAACTCATAATAAGCTCTACCAAGCGGACTAAACTCCTTGGTATGCTCGTTTACTGCTTGCGTCGACACTTGCAACTGTGCATCTACCTCTTGTAAATCAGCAGATTCAATCGCTTTAAGCAACGGCTTAACGTTTGGTTCAGCTGTTTTGGTCACAGCAGCTTTCTGCGGAGCTTTACGTGCTGCTTGAACTGGTTGTACGCCCGCACACAGTAGGGTTAATAGAACTAATGCTTTACGTTTCATGGCTTTCTCCTTTTATTTAACATAAAATCACATATAAAACAAAAAATCCCTCACCATGAGAGAAATCGATCTCGAGATACGAATGATCATTCGTTCTGTCATAGTACCATACTCAGCTTTTCAAAAACAAGACTTTTTTACATAAATATTTCTTTTCAGGGTAAATGAGCACAAAAAGAGCCCTTTTTCAGGAAAAAATCCTAATTTACCCTATAAAATCTAGCCTTTAACCCATGACCCCAATAACATGTGCAAGCTACTCTGTCTCTATACTGATCGTTCTGGGCCAAAAAGACCAAAATCACCCGATAGAGCTACCATTTGAAAATATAGATCCATTGCCTTATACTGAAAGACATGAATAGACAAAATATATATACCATCCTCATTATTGGTTTAAGCCTTCTCTGTAATGGCCTCACGGCCAGAGAAAGAGAAGAACGCCCACCAATCACCATCTGGGTTCATGGCAGCAAACTTACCCCAACCCTTGTCTGTAAAAGCTTCTTTTACCGCATGGAAGGAATGCATTCGGCATTGGATTATGATACCAAATACCGTAAAAGAAGTATTGCTGAGCTGCTGTGCCAAATCAGTCCTGATCAATATGCCCTTGATCAGTTTTACTTCTTTGGTTGGAATGGCAAACTATGCTTTAACGAGCGTAAAAATGCAGCAAAAGAGCTTTATAAAGCAATTTTAGAGCTTATTGACACGTATGAGACACAATATGGACAGAAACCAAAAATTCGCATCATAACTCATAGCCACGGCGGAAATGTAGTTTTAAATCTAGCAAAAGCACAAGACCCACAGCATCCATTGATTATTGAGGAGCTTATTATATTAGGTTGCCCTGTACAAGAAAAAACAAAACATCTAGTTGAAGCTGATTGTTTCCCGAAGGTATACGCTTTTTATTCTAGCACCGATATATTTCAGATTATCGATCCACAAGGTTTATATAAAAAAGGAAAAACCAAAAAAACGTTTTCTGGACGCACATTTGATCATCATGATACCTTACGCCAAGCTTGCGTGAAGCTTAATGGCAGATCACTCATGCATATTGATTTTCTGTTGACAAGCTTTTTGAAACATCTACCAGCACTATGCCAAGAGATTGATCACTTTTACCGTATTCTTATACCGTCTCAAATCACTTACGAAAAGAGCCTAGATATACGCAGTAAAGATGATCAAGTCTACATGCGCAAAAAATTAAGACCCGCATAAACTGGACCAGAGCCCCCCTTGACACCCCCCCCCGAAATTATGTAAAATAAAATAGATATTATTTCAATTTAACCCTAAAGAGGTGTTACACGTGAGACGTTCGTTACTTTTACTCATCCTTGTGCCCTGCTTGTCGCTAGCCAATAGCTCAACAGGAGTTCAACATGCCGCTGAACAATCTTTGAATGTTCTATGCAACAAAACTGCTGCATTGGTTGCTGCATCAGCTCCTACACATGCTACAGAGTCCTTTAGAACACAATTGCTACAAAAGGTTCTACGTCCTTTGGGCACAGTTCTACTTCCTTTCGGCGTAGGAGTCCTATTTCTCTGCTTGATCTATGATAGGTCTTGTAAGGATTATGCTGAGGATAAAAAATATAACACATTTTATCAAGAAGCTCAGACGCAAACAGAGGGTTTAATAGATAAGGGAATACTAACAGTACCTGCTGATAAACAAAAAAATGGTTTTATATATGATGTAATAAAAATAGCTATATCAAAAAGTAAAAACGTTCTTACTCCTGAATTAAATCAAGAAACACTAGCTGTGTTACAAAAGGGCAGGCCACGAGAAAACGCAGACGCACTCGGCATCGGAGTAGGCATGGGTGTATGTGCTGTGGGTTTATCTCTAAAAAACCTATATGAATTATTAGTAACACAAAGATAGATACCATAAATTTTGATTAATGCCCCAGGGATTAAAACTCTGGGGTTTTTATTTCCACAAGGAATGTCTCCATGACAAGAGTACTGAAGTTAGCAACCTTATGCATTATGTTCTGCTTCTGTTTAGATGCCCAACAAAAAACCGTAACAATCTGGATTCATGGCACAATGCCCAGCTTGATAGTTCCAAAGTTTGCAAAAAAATCATTTTTTTACCTTGATCATGGGCTAGTACCTATCACCAGATACAATCACAAGGATCAACTTTATAAGATAGCAACGACCTTAACTGAATCTTGCCCTGAACGGTTTGATATTGATCATTATTACACCTTTGGATGGTCAGGCAAACTGTGTTTTACTGAACGAAAAAAATCTGCTCAAGAGCTCTACCATAACATAGCTTCTTTGAAAGAGTCTTATATGACCACATATGATGATCCACCTTACATTCGGATCATTACCCATAGCCATGGCGGTAATGTGGTGTTAAACTTGGCAAAAGTGAAAAAACGAGATGATCCTTTGATTATTGATGAACTTATCTTACTCGCTTGCCCGGTACAGGAAAAGACCAAACACCTCATTGCCAATGACTGCTTTAATAAGGTGTATGCTTTTTACTCAGGTGGTGATACCATTCAGATACTTGATCCACAAGGACTGTATAAAAAAGGAAAAACGAAGAAATTATTTTCTGAACGTACATTTGATCCTCATGCAAAATTGCGCCAAACTCAAGTTAAGATGAATGGAAGATCACTCATGCATATCGAATTCCTTTGGACAAGCTTTTTTCAATATCTACCATCATTATGTAATTCACTTGACCATTTTTATAACAGCATAGTTCATGATCAAAAAAGCTATGCAAAAATTCTTGATATTCAGACTACCAAAAACAATGAGTTTAATATTCATAAAAAGTTGGCTCACACATAAATAACCGCTAAAGGCATCCCTATGAACAAATTTTTCATTATATCATGTGCAATCTTGGCAACCTCTCTGACGAGTACAGTACAACATAAACCTCAACAATGGTGCTATCCTGAACATAAACCAATATACACCATTTTTTATCAAGGGCTATGCAACTCACAAGTTCAAGCAGCAAAATATGTAGGTCCTGATGGATTTGTTGCAACAACTGGTGAGCATGTTGTTGCAGAATGCAATGCACCACTAATTGCTCATTTGGCCATTGGCCCTGAAATAGATGAAGTAATTTTAAAGAATCAATCAACTGATACAACAAAGCGATTTTTTCTCAATCCAAAACAGATTGCAGCCACTATTAAACGTGGAGTCTGTTATGGATTTTCTAAGGCTTCACAATGGAAGTTTGGCATTAAAATTAGTGCTTCTGATGAACATAAACCTTCAGTTAAAACACATGATGTTAATATAAGTGACATAAATCTTGGTCAGCAACAAGATATAATAAGCCATGAGAAAAAAGTTTTATCCTGTTATGAGCAATATCCTGAAAGTGATCTTATCTTATGGGGTGTATCACGGGGGGCGGCAACCACCTTTGATGCTGTTGCTTGTAATAATTACAGTGACAAAACACGCCTTGTAGTACTTGAGGGATGTTTCGATTCGGTTGACTCAGTCATTACCTCATTATGGAAGCCTTTGCAATTTTGGGCACATTTACTTTTAAAAGCCACCGCTTATGATAAAAACGGTATAGCACCTATTAACATGGTAGAGCAATTCTCTATGCAACTACCTGAACAAACACCGGTTGTATTTTCAACATCATTAGGCGACACCATGGTTCCTCATACCAGTGTGCAACGTTTGGCTCATGCTCTAGCTCAAGCAGATAAAAAGTATGGCAAGAAACGTAAAATATTTTTAATTACCCTCAAAGGTGCACCTCACTATAGTTACATGAAAACAAAAAAGGATAATCAGTTTTATCTACAAGCAATACACACTATTTATTATTACCTCAATCTGCCCCATCTGCCAGCATATGTTGATTATGCATTATTAAAGAAGATAAAACGATCTGATCAGGTCTGTACTATCGTGCAATAACATGATTTTTATATAACGATTGATTCTCAACTTTTTTATGAGCTATATTCAACATCATGAAGATATTGAATGTGCGGCTTGTTTTCTGCTGCATATACTTGAGTATGCAAGCTGAAACTATAGAACCTCTTTCTAATGACACCGTAAAAAAACCTATAACCATTACCGTTTGGGTACATGGTAGCTTTGTTGGTCCTGACTTTATATTTCATGATTTCTTTTATCGCCAAATGGGCATGGTGAATGCACAGAAATATCATCCGCGCTACCATTCACGCAATTTGGCCTTAAGTTTATGCACTGCAGATCCAGCTGCATACCAAATGGAACATTTTTATTTCTGGGGATGGTCAGGCAAGCTCAGCACCCATGCAAGAAGAAGTGAAGCACAAACTCTCTATGAAGATCTAGCAACATTAGTTGATAAATATAAAAAAAACTATCCTGACACCCCACTACGATTACGCCTTATCTCTCATAGCCATGGAGGCAATCTACTGCTTAATCTTTCTCAAGTACAAGATGAAGATAAATCATTAGTATTTGATGAATTGATTCTATTTTGCTGCCCCGTACAATTTGCAACCAAAGAATATGTCAAAAGCGACTGCTTTAAAAAAATATACTCTTTCTATTCAGCAGATCTCTATCAAGTGATTGATTTCCAACGTACCAAAAAAAATGGTAGAAACCTCAAAATGCATTCAGACAGGCGCTTTCAAGAGGTACCAAATCTACACCAAGCAAAGATCAAGATAAATGGCTGGGCACTCACGCATGTTGAATTTATGCTCGATAAGTTCTTAAAACATCTACCTCGCCTTTGCAATGAGCTTGATGCTTTTTATGAGAGCCTAGAGACAGAAAAGCGAAAGCGTGAGAAGCTTCTGCATATCCAATCGTGTAGGCACACAGTTACTATACGCAAAAAAGTTTTTTAAGGCGAAAAACAGATAACCAAAGGGTCATATTTTATGCAAAAAAGCTTTTAATTTAAGGTATTTTAAGTGCAATTACCCTGGCGAGTACCGCTATATTATTTTGTTGACAAGAGCACCCCCTCATGGTATAATACTATAATTAGTAATTTAAATTGTTGTTTTTATTAGGAAAATACCATGAAGAGAAGTTTTATGAAAAAGCTTATGCTTATTTCTTTGTTTGCCATACCATTGTTTGCCATACCATTG
>SDBV01007580.1_pt1 | contig 14810 bp, 12 predicted proteins | sample 2277081 | NCBI WGS metagenome assembly SDBV01 (sample SAMN10402039, study PRJNA504765) | marine sediment metagenome | isolation source: marine sediment core GS10_PC15, 223 cmbsf | place: Arctic Ocean: Southern Knipovich Ridge | collected 2010
ATGGAATTGTGCGGCGAGCGTGGCTGGTGGCGAATGGAGGACACAGTGTTCCTCGGAGTGGTACGAAAGCCCCGCAGACCGGCATGTCCACAGGGCTTTCGGTTGTGCATGCGCCAGACAGGAGTCGAACCTGCGACCTTTGGCTCCGGAGGCCGGCGACGGGCACTCACCGGCACTCGCTGACGTTGATTTTCAAGGACTTAGGGCACCGACACGCTCATAGACACCCGTGAACACCCATACGTCTTGCGACAACCTATGCGACAGGTTTTTGTTCGTTCCCAACCTTCGCCGCCGGAGGAGACTGCCGCATAACCCGGTCTTTCTTTGCAGCGCCAAAACCGTGCTTTGAAACGTCGTCCTTGCCCAGCGGTGGGCAAGGGCACACATTTAGGCTGTCAAATCCACACAAGCCAGTCCTGACAAAGCCCTAGCAAACCAATGCGCACCCCAGTTCGAGAAGGACACACGATAATAGTGATTGGGGCCTGGAATCCGCGCATCTTCTCGCCAGGATGGGTGGGGCAGCACCTGGTGCAGGGGGAGGCTGAGATCGGCGTGGGCATCATGATTGGTAGCCCCACAATGCCTCTCAGGTTGACCTTCGGAGGAGTACACGTGACGGTCAACATCAACCGGCTGCTGGTCGAGCCACAAGAACTCGATGACCCCTCCTTGGAGCGGATGCAGAACTGCGCTTCGGCGGTGGTTCAGCTCTTGTCCCATACACCGATGACTGCAGTTGGAATCAACTTCCGTTTCGACGAAGACGAGCCCCAGCAGGGATTGCTCCGGACATTTGAGGCCTCAGATTCTGCCGGTCTCGCTGACTTTGGGGCTGAAGTGGTCCAGCGAGGAGTCCGACGTCAAATCAATCACGACGGCGTGACTATCAATCTCTCGTTAGAACTTAGACCCAACGGACACGTCGTGTTCGACTTTAATTTCCATCGTGATGTGGCTGGTAGCGAAGCGGCTCTTGAGCATCTGGGTCGCGGCATTCTCAATCTACAGCAGATCGCAACACAACTACTCGACGACGTGTATTACGCGCAACCCAATAACGAATAGGTGTAAGAATGACGGACACAACCACTCCCTCGACGAGCACTTCAGCCGATAAAACATCGCCACCGGTCCAGCCCGCAGATCAACTAACTGAAGTCAGCCAGGCGGATACGGAGCGGTCTCGCCAGGAGTTCTCGCCCGGCAAAATTGTGACTACTTACCCAGGCACCAAGCAGGACATTAGCATGACTGTTAGCCCGGCGGATCTTGAAGCTCATGCAATACGCTCCAGCATTCGGGAGGAGCTGGAACGTTAGCTCCGAATAGTGCATGACAACGCACTTCACCTACACTGCGACGCCTGACAAGGAGCACCTACATCAAGGTGACATTCTCCGGCGCAGTGGTGGCTTAGAGTCGATTCTGCAGGAAGTACATCCTCACTACTTTCGCAAAGAGGACTATCGTTTTTTCATAGTCCTCACGCAATCATGTGATCTCCTCCGCCGCGACGGCAATGATTGTAGCGCCCGATACATAACAATTGCGGCCGTCCGACCCACGCAATTAGCATTCGAGCGCTACGCGAGGAACCTTCTGTACGAGGAAGAGGAGGTCGATCTCGGATTCTGCCCAGCCAGCCGAAAGGGCAAGCTGCAACAGTTTGGTGAGAAACTCTTCAACAACAATGAAGTGGACTACTTCTTCCTTCGGCGACAGGACGGAACTCCCTTCGACCAAGACCATTGTGCCTTCCTCAAACTATCGGTCGCTTTAAGAGCCAAGCAGCACTACAACGCGCTAGTGGAAGCCAAGGTTCTTCAGCTCAGAGAGTCTTTCCAACACAAGCTCGGGTATTTGGTTGGCAGCTCCTACTCTCGAGTCGGCACAGATGATTGGCTGCCGAACCACTCGACTCCCGAATCTTTCAAAGCATTGATAAACGATTACGTAAAGGCCATCGAGGAGATCAATTGGCTCGAAAAAGATATCTACCAATACGTTCTCGACGCTGTGAGAAGAACCCCGTCACATGAGCGCAACCTGGTCAAACTACAGCAGTTTGTGAAAGAGGCGAAGGAAGAACGCAAGAAGCGACGTAAAGAGTTCTTGGAGCTCGTCGCGGGGGTCCTTCGTGACTTGAAGGTAAGCGAACCTGTCGTTAGTAAGGCGGTGAAGCGCCTAAACAACAAGCCTGAGCTGAGTGGGTTTCTAAAGAACGCTTGACCACACTCCCGTCGGCGAGATTCCAGGGGCACCCACAGAATTCTCCAGCGTCGCTGCCATGACTCCCGCGAGGCAATTCGGCCACCTCCGACCCGACGCCACCGAGCGCCAAAGAAGGCTGTCCAGCCGGTCTGTCACACCGGTTTGTCAGGCGGCATGTCAGTGACACTGCCCTCCGGGCGACGTCACCGCCCTTGGCCGATATACTCCAGCCTGTACTCCACCATGTACTCCGGCGTGTACCACCGGCGTGTACCACCGGCGTGTACCACCGGCGTGTACCACCGGCGTGTACCACCGGATGTACGGACGGATGTACCTGCCCCCTGATGGTACACTACCCCGCGCAGTCAGCCGTCGACGATAGGATTGAATCCCCCCTGGAGGGCAACCATATCGGGGCTCATACTTCCGCTCCAGCGCCATCGACCGATTGACCCGCACGTGATACACGCCGCTTCACGGTAATCGTGGAGATCCTCCGGGGTCGCATCGTCTGTCGCTCCGTCTGTCTCAGACACCTTGACCTTGCGAAGCGCCCCGCCAACCTCGACTCGTCGGACATTCTTGAATGCGATTTCGACGGCGGCTGCGTACGTGGGTTGACTCCGGGCTCCCTTCTCACCCTTAGTGGCGTGTTTCAACACCTCTCGGAAGGCGCCCGCTATGCCTTCAATCCTGTTCACTGCTCGAATGTCGGACCATCGAGTGGCAACCCATTGGACCGCATGACAGCACAGTTCATCAACGACTATTTGGCTGTCAACTCAGGCGCATAGAAAACCCCTGGACCGTCCCTCTGGCGCCCAGCCAAGCCGCCCTGGATCGGTGGCGCCCATCGTCGTTGCGACTATCTTCTTTCCGGTTACCAACTGCGCCGCACGCCATCCTGTGGAAGTTGGAGGGAGAGGGTAAATCGTATGCGCGCTCCAAGCTACCGTGGCCTCACGCCAGCGTCCGACGCCAGTTCTCGAGCCATGCAGGGCAACCGGGCGGAGGATACCGGGCCGGAGCGTAGACTGAGGCAAAAACTCTGGAGGCTTGGCCTCAGATACCGTAAGAACGTCCGGAGCCTGCCCGGAAAGCCGGACGTCGTCTTCAGCCGCGCGCGGGTGACTGTCTTCTGCGACGGCGATTTCTGGCATGGGAGGGATTGGGGGGTGCTTAAGAAGAAGCTGTTGCGGAGGGCCAACGCCGGTTACTGGACGGCCAAGATAGCCACAAACATGGACCGCGATTCTCGACATACCCACGAGCTGCAGAAACTTGGGTGGGAAGTAATCCGGGTCTGGGAGACCGATATCAATAGCGACCCAGCTTGCGTCGCAGAGAAGATCCAAAGGGTTGTTGCTGAACGCACCCCGAAGCCCTATGGACGGGGGGCCGGTGGCCGACCTTAAGAACGAAAGGATCCGCGAAGACGTTGAGTGTGCCGTAGCACTCGTTGAGGTCCTTGGCGATACCAATTGGGAGGCAGTCGGTCTGGCCCGTGGCTTTCTAAGACTTGTAGACGGGGACGATCTGAACGCCGCCGCTCGAGAGTCGTACAACCATGGAGTATCAACACTGAAGAGCAGCCGTGAGCGCTTAAAGCGGGCGCTGTCTGAGGGTTTTCTGAGTGTGCTCAAGCCGCGCGAAAAAACGGGCTCCGCGGAAAATCCGGTCACCAAGCTGTTCCCGGCCACAGTTATTGAGCAGCGGTTTCTTGACCTCGCTGATGAGATTTGCGAGAAGAAGCCGGCGTTATCCTATTCTGATGATCGAGAGTCCGGACACGTTTTTACAGATTTCACGCTTTATGAGGGTGACTTGGAGCTGCCGATCAACGTCAAACATGCGGGTACACGGTTTGAGAGGGCTGCAGACCTTGTCGGTCTCGATCCTGATGATTGCGTTCCGATTCCGGCATACAAAGCCAACGGCGCGGTCGAGGACTACCCTTCGCTCCTCTACATAGTCTCAGTTGATTACTCGTTGATAGGCAAGTTGCAACTATTGTTACCCACACTATTCGACAGTAACGAGAAAATCGTGTGGGAACTGCTTAATGGATACACTGGCGCCAGATATAAGAAGGCCGAGGATGCCTTCGTGTTCACGATCGTTCGCCGTCATTGGGAGAAGATCAGTTCGACTATAGAGCACCCACCCTTTTTTGTAGCATCGGCCCGAAAAGCCTTACGAGTGCTTCATACCAAGCCGAAGAGAACCCCTGGCATCGGGCTGCGAGCTTGGGGAACGGGGGCCAGCGCTGAGGTGAATGTTCATCTGTCGGTCTCGGAGGACATGAAACCCTGGGAAGAGGTTGCGGACAGGATTACCATTAAGGGCGTTGAGAATGTCATTGAGGCTGTGAACCGGAAGAAACAGGAGTGGGTTTACGACCCCGAGATCTAAGAGACGCCCGAACGCCTTAAAGGCCGTCAGCCTGTACACCGGAGCGGGCGGCTTGGACTACGGATTCGAGGCGGCCGGGTTTGACACCGTTGTGGCCGTCGACTTTGATAGCGACAGCTGTCGGACCGTGGAGGCTAATCGCGACTGGCCGGTCATCTGCGACGCGATCGACGACGTTTCAAGCGAACAACTCATGGACACGGCAGGAATCACCACTGGTGAGGCAGATGTTCTCATCGGGGGTCCTCCTTGTCAACCGTTCTCGAAGTCTTCCTACTGGGTTAACGGTGATAGCCAACGGCTCGACGACCCTCGAGCGGGCACGCTACAGGCGTACATGCGGTGCGTCGAGGACATCCTTCCGAAAACATTTCTCCTCGAGAACGTCCACGGAATCAGCTACTCCGGAAAAGAGGAAGGGTTTGTCCTGCTAGACAAAATGACCCGAATGATCAACCGAAGAACTGGTGCTTGCTACGCGCTGTCTTGGAAAGTCTTGAACGCGGCGGATTACGGAGTACCGCAGGCCAGAAGTCGATTCTTCTTAGTTGGCCATCGGGATGGAAAGAGGTTTCAGTTTCCGCGTCCTACACATCGAAGAGACAACGGCGATTCTGAACCAGAGCTTGACCCTAGTCTCGACCATTGTCCGCCCTATGTAATGGCCTGGGATACCATCGGCGGTTACGACGTGCCGGCAGATGAGGATCTTGCGATGCGAGGCCGCTGGGCTGACTTGCTGCCCTCGATACCTGAGGGCGAGAACTACTTGTGGCACACTAATCGAAAAGGTGGGTTACCGCTTTGTGGGTGGCGGACTCGATACTGGAGCTTCCTGCTCAAGCTGGCAAAGAACAGGCCATCGTGGACGCTACAGGCTCAGCCCGGTCCCGCCATCGGCCCATTTCACTGGGATAACCGGCGCCTGGCGGTCGAAGAGATGGCTCGCCTTCAGACTTTCCCACGGAACCTGAAATACAAAGGGAGTCGCGTCTCACTTCAGAAGCAGCTAGGGAATGCGGTCCCATCCTTGCTGGCAGAGATCCTTGCCCGAGAGATCCGTAGGCAGTTCTTTGGCTACCGATACCGGAGAGAGCCAAAGCTCGCGTTAGAGCTGCAGAGGCCCATCCCCTCGCCGCACGAGGTCTTGCCGGTGCCTGAGAAATACCTCGTGCATCTTGGTGATCACCCAGATCACCCAGGGGAGGGAAGGGGAAGGAGAGCAGTTGCCGGGCGGTAACACTGCAAACTCGCCCGTGTCCAAGCGGGTGTGCAACCGAATGTCCAGCGGTGTGTCATGCCGCTTGTCCCACCGGTGTGTCCACCGGTTTGTCACACGGTATGTCACTGACCGGAGACCTTTTTCCTGGGCCAGGCGACGTCAGCGACCTTTACGTCCGATCTACTCCGGCGTGTACCACCGGCGTGTACCACCGGGGTGTACCACCGGGGTGACCACCGGATGTACATGCGCCCTGATGGTACACGACCCTGCGCAGTCAGCCGTCGACGATAGGATTGAATCCCCCCTGGAGGGCAACCATATCGGGGCTCATACTTCCGCTCCAGCGCCATCGACCGATTGACCCGCACGCAATACACGCCGCTTCACGGTAATCGTGGAGATCCTCCGGGGTAGCATCGTCTGTCGCTCCGTCTGTCTCAGACACCCTGACCTTGCGAAGCGCCCCGCCAACCTCGACTCGTCGGACATTCTTGAATGCGACTTCCACCGCTGCTGCGTGGACTGGCTGAGTGCGCGCTCCTTTTTCTCCCTTTGTGGCGTACTTCAATACCTCGCGGAACGCAGAAGCCAAACCATGAGCGCTGACCACGGCACGGATATCAACCAGAGATTCGCCACCCATAGCCTCGGACCAAGTAGTCTGGAGGCCGCGTTGGGGAATGAATTCACCGTACACCGCCACGTGAAGATGTACCATACCCGTTGGTGAGACTTCCTCCGCCAGGACGTATGACGTATCACTACGTGAACGCTTTTTGCGAATACCGGAACCACGTACCTGACGGCCCCAGTCCGTTGTACGCCAAAACCGGCGAAAAGCCGTTCTTACGGCTTTGATCTGGTGACGGAGATTGTCGGGATCAAAGCGTTCATCAACATCTAGGATGGCGTGACTAGTAAGGGTGAGCAGCTTCCATCCCCTGTGTTGCCGTTTGCCGGGATCGTCCCATGGCTCGGCTTCCATCAGCAGGTCGTGGACGGCAACACGTGCCATCATTCGATCTACCAACGCTGCTGCGGCCCTCCGTGCGCAAGCGGGGCATGTGCGCGCCCCGCAGCGATAGGGGAAGATGTTTATAGTACCACAGCTCCGGCATTGCATCGCCACGCCAGCTTCACCGCACTTCCGCATGGCCTCTGCTCGTTTCGGCCATCGTTGATCGAGCGCGTCAGCGATCGCGTTCCGCTGTTGATGAACCCAATGCGCGTCGGCACATGGTTGGGTGCCAGAAGTTGTCTGTGTATCAAGAGAAGTATGCTCTGGTTGAGCAACGAGCTGCGCGTCGTCGGACACGGAATACCTCCCATCGCGAACGCGGGAGCGTTCGTGTTCGGAAGATTCGTGGAATCGATCGGCTAGGGTTGTGTGGCTAGCTGGCCACAGGTATGATTTACCGTGCGACCGATTCCACGAATCGTTCGTTCGCTGTTTAGCGCGCGCTGAGGGCTGTCACCCGTTGAAGCGCGCGCTTTTTTTGACTTTCGTCTGGGGGGCTCTGCCCCCCAGACCCCCCGGCCAGCTTTTATTGGGGCAATCCGGTGAACAGACTGAATCGCCTGCCTACCGGGATTGCCTTCACATACCGTTCACCGGCATGCCCATCCGACTCGGGAGCTGGCAGAACCCGTCCGGACGTCCCAATCGATCTATGAGATCACCAGTCATCGGGATGACCCTCATCATCTTCGTCTGTCTCGTCGATGTTTTCGAACCACTCCGGGTGATCTTCAGCGATTGCGTCCAGCTGATCGCGGAGATCTTCGTTTTCTTCTAACAGCTCAGCTCTGGTCATTCTCATCAGTCAACCCCTCACGGACTGTCAGCATCTGTTGCTCAAGCGGAACGGACCGCTCGCCATGCTCCGAGTGACGCGACGGTACCGTTCTGACCATTGGGCGGTCCCTCGCGTTGACGCTCTTGGAATTCGGCGATAGCTGCGCGACCGACCCGATACTCACGGCCTTGGAGCTTGTAAGCCCGGAGCTGGCTGTTGGTGATCCATCTCCGAACCGTGTTGGCAGAGCGTCCGAACCGATCCGCTACCTGCTGAACGCTCAAGTCGACGTCGATTCGCTCTTCCGGAGCCGGTATGGCTTCACTAAGAACGTCCAGAAGAACATCTCGATCGAAGGTCACAGCCGTTCCTGGAGGCAGCCCTCGAAGGGCTCCTGAGATCCCAAGAGTGTCTCGTGGAGGTACGGAACTGTGGCTCATTTTCTGCTGACCGCAGCATGTCTGGATTCGGCCCCTCGGTCCTTGGCCAGCCGCTCGACATCAGCCGCTACGACGTACCAGCGCCCGCTCCGCTTCTCTCCGCGAAGAACGCCCGTGAGTACCAGCCGGTGAGCATCCTGATACGGTATTCGGAGTGCCTGCGCTGCCTCCGCCAGACCCAGTTTCGCGTGCGTGGACATTCTTCCTCCTGTGCAAACCCGTCAGGATGGAGCCTACTGGCGCGAGCGAGGGCGCAATAGCTATCTTTATCGACGAACCTTCAACTTGAATAGACGAACACTCGACATGACCTCCCGTAAGGAAATCGTGCCCTTCAAGGAAGCTCAGGGGATCGCCAGACGGCTTGGTGATTTCATCCGGGAGCGGTACGATTCAGCCGCCGACTTCGACCGGAAGCTGGGTGTCCCTAGAACCACAAGAACTGGTTGGACGAACACGCGAGATCCTCGAGTTCCCGAAGCCGCCTATCTAATCAAGCTCGCCAGGGAGGCTGAGATTGACCTGAGCTGGTTGCTGCTTGGCCGAGGACATCCGATTCGAGTCGAACCGACGGAAAACGCGTCACCCGAAGACCTCGTATCAGCAATCATTAAGCCCGAGTTGCGCCACCGCGTGAAGGCGTCCAACGAAGAGTTTGAGGCGGCATGGGACCGCATGAACTACAGCTCCGACTGGTCCCGGCGAGAACCGCAAGTGCTACGCTCTGCAGTGGAAGGGGTAAGGTGGCGCTTCGAGCAAATGTTGCAGCTGGTGCGCCACTATATGGGAATGACTCACTTGGTCAACGACCTGAATCGACAACTGTACGAGCTACGCCAGCTTGCACCTGAGAAGGCAAAGAAAGCAGACAGAGAAGCCAGGAAATTATTCGGTCCCAGCCTGCTTGATGTCACTGTTGATCAGGTGTCGGCGGCGACTCCGAAAAGCCGAGGGAGGAAGAAATGAGTCGAAAGAAAAGCGGAAGATCCAGCTCGATGGGTGCCCGGCTCTACAAGCGCGGTAAAAGGTTTTACGGGGATTTTCGCTCGTACCGTGACGTCGGTGGCAGCGAAGAAGCACTGGTTGCTCCTGGGGAAAAACTTGCTACCGCTGATCCGGTTGTAGCCCAGAAACTTCTCGCCAACCGCTTGGAGGAACTCGAAGCCGCCCGGCGGGGAAGAGTACTCTACGGACAGCATCGACAAACGCGGCTCGCAGACTTTGCGTCGAAACATCTTGTGACAAAAGCAAAATCGGGCAGCGTAACATCCCAATGGTTGGATGCGTCCGAGACATTCCTGAGTCGCGCCGTGGAATATTTCGGTAGCAGCCGCGACCTAATGTCGATCCAGACGTCCCATGTACAGAATTGGGTCGAGTTCCTTCGCACTCTGCCGACTTCTCGCAGGAGACCATTGAGCACTAGTAGCTTGCGGCACCATCTGAACGCACTGAGCAATCTCTACCGGAGAGCGCAGGCTGAGGGACTCGTGCCGCCGGGTTTCAATCCTGTGGCGGCTTTGATCGACAAGCCCCGCTCTGAACGAAAAGAGGCCTCTTGGCTGGAAGTGCCAGACGCTGCTTTGCTACTGGAAAGTGCTCGCAAGCTGCCGGAGCTGCGGCGCGGACGTGGTTGGATCGATAGCGATATGGCCTACCCATTGATAGCGACGTTCCTGCTCACGGGAGGGCGCAGCGCTGAGATACTTGGGTCGGAGGTGTCGGATGTCTCGTTCGACCGGCGCACCGTGACATTTCGGTCGAATAGGTGGCGTCGATTGAAGACTGCGTCATCGACCCGGGTGGTTCCGCTGTGGCCTCAACTGGCAGAAATTCTGCGGACCTACATCCTTACGCGGCCCCCGAGCAATCTCCTGTTCCCTAGCTTTGCAAGAGAGCGCGAGGGAATGATAACGGATATTCGGAAGCTATTGGACCGAGTTGCTATCCGCGCTGGATGGAATAGAGGGGAGATCCGAACAAAGATCTTTCGCCACACATATTGCGCAGCTCGGCTGCAGACACTCGACGGTGGACACCCCGTCAGTCCATTCACAGTTTCACGCGAGTTGGGGCACGGATCTCGGGAGATGGTAGAGCGTACCTACGGTCATCTTGGGACGATCCGACATCGCACCGAGTACGTGGAGTACCGAGCGGAGCGTCATCGTGGTCTTGCCCGAGAACCTCTTACGACCCTCGGCATTCCTCCTCAGGTATGACAAAAAAGCGCGCAACCTAAATGCCATGAATCGCTTCCTCGCGCTCCTGGGCCAAAGCTCGGTCCCTGTTGGCTGCGGCTCGATCTCGCCCGATCTCAGCGACTCTTCGGATGCCAGAGTTCTCATGTGACGCGAGACGGCCAAACCGTTCTACCCACTGTGACCACATTGCCGACTCTTCGCCGCTCCAGCCAGACGTCGCGCCGTGCACTGCCCCCGCGATCTCCTCTGGCTTGTAGCCTTCCTCCAGGGCGAGAGCAGCCATTTGCACCCAGTGTTGATCGGGATGTCCCATCAGTGGCGCAAGGTGCTGCGGACGCAGCCTTTCGGTTGCCAACAGCTCCTTGTAGAGGTCGATGTCTCTGCCGACTATTGATCGGGTGATGTCCTGTGGCCAGGTATCAGGATGTAACAGGCCGAGGAGTCCTTTGCGTTCATCTGTTCCAAGGACACCGATGGCCGCTTGCAGGGCTTTTTCCGTGCGCCATAGTGAATGTGACGGTTTACCAAGGCGTTGTCGCAGCCACTCAGATGCGAGCGTTGTATCGGCCTCGAAGATCTTGGTTAAGGGCCAGTCATCGTCAACGCAGCGAACGATCACGGCTCGCCAGACGGTCGTTGCGGACTCGCGAACCGTGCCTTTCGGATCGGCCGACCACTCGCCAACCGCAGCTGCAGCGGCGATCGCATCGTCTGGGTGTTGCAGGAGTTGAACAAGGATTTCATCGGGGACTTCATTTCGGAGGCAGCAGACCTTGGTCCACTCAGCCAAGCCGCTCAGGCTGTCAAGTGCGAGCCTGACAATCGGCTCTGGAAGATTGGTCGAAGACAGAACGGCCATGGCTGTTGTACCACACAGCTCGGGCTGTGATATGCAATCCTTGACCATGTCCTGCCAATGAGGAACTAGGAGCGCTATGGCACGCCGGATGAAGGGTCCCACCAAGTCGGGCGCAGCTTCAGCCGCAATCAGCACCTCCACCCAAACGAGCGGGTCATCGGTGGACTGCGCGATCTCTCTGCATACGTAATCTGACCAGCGTGGCCAGGTCAACCCAATCATCGCAGCTTCGTGTTCGAGCGATGTTATTCGTCTGGCTACCTCATCGGGAGATCTAATGGACCACCGCTTTACCAGACCTTTGGCTGCGCTGAGTTGCTCCCGCTCTGCTTTGTGTCGGTCTACTCCCGGGTCGGGTGGGAACAGAATCTCAAAATCGCGGTCAAGATCGACCTCTATGACCCTCCCGAGATTCTGAGCCATCTCGGCGATCCAGTGTAAGACGCCGGGAGAATCAACGGCAGCTTCGGCAACGTCCTCCAGCATTCCCACAGCTGCAACTCTCGATACTTCTGCAAGCTCTTCAGAGGGTGCGCTGGGCACCCGGCCAGGGAATGCCCATGCCTGGACAAGCTCTGTGATCGGTGTCCAATCTTCGACCTTGCTCTTGCGGAGCAAGTCTGACACGAGGGGCCACCCAGATAGTACTACCCGCAATTCGTCGACGGTCAGAAATCCGTGGGCGATTGAGAATTGGCGACCGCTCCCCGGTACTTCCTCCGCGAACTGGAAGGATGGCGACAAGGAAGAGACTAGTGTTCGCAGCGTGACAGCCAGGTCGCCTCCCTTCTCACACCAGTTGATAGCCATATGCAAGAGTACCTTGCGGCGATCAACCGCCTCGTTCGTGGAGGGCTTCGCAGACGCAATCCAATCGGAAATGATTCGGAGGGGGTGGTCCAAAGCAGAGTGTAGCTGGCGGTTATCTCCAATCGCCTTCGTGAGAAGCATTGGGATCACCTTCTCAGGCCGCACCCTCAGTGCGGACTTTGCGACCACGCTCAGTTGCTCTGGATGGGCCCGCAAAACCCAATCGGCTTCGACTGGGCCGAGGCCGGCATACGCCTGCCAACAGGTTGAGTAATGAGAGTGTTCCAGAAGCTCTTGAAGCATCTGTTCCGGGACGGATCCTCCCCTTGCGCGAGCCCCGATGAATGTCAGAGTAACGTCGTTAAGGCGAGGTGCGGCTCGAATTAGACGATCGATAGGTAGAGACGTCGCACCCTTGAAGAACACATCGCGGACCAGGGCGTGCCGCAGGGCCGGCGGGCATACTGCTAGGGTGTGTTCGTCCACCTCACTGAGGACGCCACCTGCGGCCAATCGCGTAACATCGCTGCGGATTTGCCCGATTGGGATTTCCAACACGTTTGCCACGATACTCATGGGGATTCCGGAATCTCCCCCAACCGAGAAGGATGCAAGGACGTTTACCGCGTGACGCCCCACGAGTTTTTCAAAGGTTACGCCGATGTCCCTAGCCAGCGCGTCAGCGAGAACCAATTCCCTGATGTCCCCCTTCAAACACAAGTCGCATAGCGTTACAGCCAAGCCTGGCTTTCCATACGCCTGACTGACCAACTCGTGGAGCAGGTCTCGCGGCCCGCCAATTCCGGAGAGCTTGATCACTCGCACTATTTCATCTCGCGTTAGCAGGCCGAGTCGGCGGACGGCCGAACTAGGAAGGTCGAGTGCTTTCACGACTGCGTCCTCGTCACCCGGCCACGAATTTGCCAGAATCCGGAAGGTGGCGCCGACCTCTGTGCGAATTCGCATTAGATGAAGCAGTAGGTCAGGCGACAGATGGGCATCGTCGACTATCAGTGCTTCGGGCTCCTGTGATCGAATCCCTGCTGTGATCTCACCAAAGTCGTCAGTTGTGACGAAGAGGCCACCACCTTCTTTGGCAAATAGGTAGTGTAGAAATGTCTTACCTGACCCGGGCTGCCCAACCAACAGCAAATCACCCTCGGTTTCGTGGAGCCATTGAAGATCTTGTTCTCGACCAATAGGTGTTTGTCCGACCATCGGACGTCGGGGCAGGGGAAGCAAAGACAGTGCTGGCGGATCGCCGGTCAGGTTGAGTAGTTCGAGGCACCAAGTGGGATCCCGGTAGAGCAAGTCAGCAATTGCTCCCTGCGGGTAGATCTGGACGAGCGTGAAGCCCGCTTCGCTCGCAGCCTTCTCGAGATTGCGTCGCCGTCTTGCTGTCAGACTTTGCGAGGTTGCGAGGATTACATTTCGTCGTTCACCACCACTCTCGACGTAGGATTTGAGGCTTCTTCGGAGGTTACCGATTACCCCCTCGCCGGTTGTGCAAACTAGAGGAAAGGGCAGGCCACCCTCATCAGCGACCGCTCCGTCCATGCCCGCATCTGAGCCGCCACGGACTGGAACGAGTGTTGGGTGTACTGCGCGGAGTAGGTCAGCGGCACATCGTTCGAAAAGCTCTGGATCGAGAGGGCCGCTCAGGCACTCAACGATTTGGCGATAGAAAGGATCTCGGATCATTGCCCTTCCGTCATTTTGGCCTCACGGATAATACCGCGGTGGGGGCCGCTGATGGGGCATTTTGCGGTGGTACCGACTGTCGGAGCTTACCCAATCCTTGGGAGGGCATTCTCCTGCTCGTCGCAGACCCTGGGCCACGAGGGCCCGCAAACCTAGATTCCATGGCTGAACGCGCGTGCGGACATTCTGGCACGGGCCGCTGTGTATCTCCGGTTTGTGCAAGTACTGGTCAACTCGCTGGCTCATCTGACCAAAACGCTCGTGGTGAGTAATGGCTAGATCAGGGACGATTGTGCGGGTGATGTTAGCATCACCGTCTGATGTTGCGGATGAACTCGAGATTGCTCGCGAGGTAATCAGTGCGTGGAACGCCGCGCACACGCTAAAAACGGGTGTCATCCTTGAGCCGGTGCATTGGCAAACTCACGCAACACCCGAAATGGGTGACAGACCGCAGGCCATTTTGAACCGACAGATTGTTGATACTTGTGATGTGCTTGTGGGGATTTTCTGGACACGACTGGGCACAGAAACGGGCGCAGCCGAGTCAGGCACTACCGAGGAAATTGAGGAATTCCGTAAGGCCGGAAAGCCCGTACTTCTGTTTTTTTCAAATACTCCTGTGCCCCCTGGAGAAATCGATACAGAGCAATACGAGAGGCTCAAGGTTTATCGAGAGAAATGCGAGGCGGAAGGAATTGTATGGGGCTATGACTCAACCGAGCAGTTCCGTGCGGACCTGCAACGCATTCTAAGTAATGTGATAGGAACACTGGATCTCGAGAGTGCCCGCTTTGAGATCTTGGCCCCTGAGAAACAGAGAGATTCGGTGATCGTCGGTGCCCGTCGCGTTGGCGAGTTGATATCGCGTGCATACGGGCCAAAGGGCTCACGAATATCTCTCCGCAGTGAATTTGGCGACTTAGCATCCCTGCGCTACGGTTACGATATTGCGAAGGCAGTTAAGGCTGCGGACAGATTCGAGCAACAGGGTGTAGCGGAGTTTGCCGAAGTTGCAGCTGATATGGATAATCGAGTGGGCGATGGAACCAAACTAGCAATCGTCATAGCAACATCCCTGGTCACTGAGGGTAACGCCGGATTGTCACAGGGGTTACTGCCGACTGATGTGACGAAGGGCAT
>SDBV01007581.1_pt1 | contig 14810 bp, 13 predicted proteins | sample 2277081 | NCBI WGS metagenome assembly SDBV01 (sample SAMN10402039, study PRJNA504765) | marine sediment metagenome | isolation source: marine sediment core GS10_PC15, 223 cmbsf | place: Arctic Ocean: Southern Knipovich Ridge | collected 2010
TTCCCCAATAGGATCGGCCATAATGTAAAACCAATTTCAAGTCGATGCAGGCTTTTTACCCGCCTATTGCTTTGTATTTATAATAGTTACAGCGTTTTCTTCGTCAAACGTTGGGACACTACTGGTTTACTGTAAAAAACAATTTTCTGATCCAAATTACTGCCGGCAACTCTGAATCCCACCATGCTCAGCCAATAATCCGGCAGGACTTGCCAGCCGGGTAACAACTCATTTGGCCGGGTCCGTTAAGCAGGCTCTCTTAATAGCCATGCTCACTGTAACACCCATCAGGATAACTTCAATTCCTACTTGCCGTTGTTTTTATCTTTGTTATGGTGGGAGCGGTTGCCACTTCGACACGGGCATTCCTGGGCTATTTCGCTGAATTCGGCCAGCGGCACTTTGCGCTTGAACCCCTCCTTGTTCTCCAACTCCACTTCCTCCTGAAACAGGTCCACCGACGAGACCCGTTCCTCGCGTCCCTCGCCCGTGCGGAAAATCCGTCCCTCCTTGGGAAACTTCTTGCTCTGCTGCTTGTAAAATTCCCGCTCGTACATCAGGCAGCACATCAGCCTTCCGCACAGGCCTGATATCTGGCTGGGGTTCAGCGACAGGCGCTGGTCCTTGGCCGCCCGCAGGGTAACCGGCTCGAATTCGCAGATAAAACTCGTGCAACACAGCTTATAGCCACAACGCCCACAGCCTCCCAGACGGCGAGCCTCGTCGCGTACACCGATCTGCTTCAGCTCGATCCGGGTACGAAACACCGAGGCCAGGTCCTTGACAAGCTGACGGAAATCGACACGCTTCTCAGCGGTGAAATAAAAGATCACCTTGTTGCCATCGAACTGCCACTCGGCGTCCACAAGTTTCATATCCAGGCCGTGTTCGACCACTTTCTTCTCGCAGACTCCATAGGCTTCGGTCTCTTTCTCGCTCATCCTGCCCATTTTTTCGGTTTCCTGCTCACTTGCTATCCGCCGCACGATACCGGGGGTGTTTTTCTTATCCGGCGCTTTGCGCCCGGCCATTTCACCGACCACTGTAACCTTGCCCAGGTCCTCGCCGCGGTCTACCTCTACAACCACATAGTCGCCGATCTTGATCTTCAAACCCTGGCGGTTGCTGAAATAGTCTTTACGCTCGCGCTTGAATCGAACCTCTATTATTTCCGGCGATTTATTTTCCAGCTCTTTCACCGAGCACCTCTCTGATTTCGCTAAGCAGGGACCAGCCCAGTAACCTCAAGTTTACATTGCGGTTAAGGCTGTCACCCAGATTGACTGTCTTCTCGACTAATTTAATGAGTTTTCGAGAATCCGCAACCCGCCCAGCGATTTCTTCTATCTGTGTATTTCCGCTTCGACTGTTCGCGACACTTTCCAGCAATACATCGCGCAAGGTGGCTGCAAGCAGCGCGGCATAACGCTCGAAATCGCCCCGGTTGTAGAACGGCCCCTTGCGGTCATCGAGTAGGGCCAGCATTGAATTTGCGTTCGGATCCATCACAGCTTCAAGGGTTTTTTCCACCCACACGCGCTGCGCATCCAGCGCCCCTTCCTCGCCCAGTCCCAGCGCAACAGAAAGATTACCATCGGCCACTGACGCGGCTCGCTCGGCAGCGGAGTGCTCCAGGGCGTAGCGCTCGGTCAGAACCCGTGTAACCGTGTCCACCGAAGGCCGGGTGAGCTGCATGCGCTGGCAGCGGCTGAGAATGGTGGGCAACAAACTCGAGGGCCGGGAAGTACAGAGGATAATCATCACGCTCTCCCGGGGTTCCTCCAGCAATTTGAGAAACGCATTGGCCGCCTCCTGGCGCAGACGGTCGGCGTGGGTTACCACGAACACCTTGCGGCGGCCCTCGTAGCAACTGCGTCCGGCCTCGGTACGGATCCTTTTTACCGATGCCAGATGATGCTCTGCTTTTTCGGCGAACTCGATCGCCTCGGCGGGCCGTTCCCGCTTACGTTCGTAGAGCTGCGCAAGCTTGCCCTCGTCCGGCGCGCCACCGCTGTAGTAACTGCCGGGCAACGGGAACACCCAGAACACGTCCGGATGGGTGAGCGAGCCCACCTTGCGGCAACTGTTGCATTCTCCACAGGCCGCGCCCAGGCCACCAGTCTGCTCGCAGTTGAGCGCTGCCGCCAGCCAGAACGCCAGGCTGCTCTTCCCGCTGCCGTCGCCCCCGTAGAACAGCAACGTGCCGCCCAGACGGTTGCGCACTATCGCCGAGACAAGCATCTCACGCTGGAGGTCCTTGCCAAGCAGTTCCGCAATGCCCAATGGCCGTATGACAGCAGCGGCAGTGTTCATGGTCAATCCTGATCCTATTTTTTGCCCAGCCAGGTCCGGGGGTTAACCGCCCGGGTCCCGTCGCGCAACTCAAAACCGAGAACAGGGCCCTGCAGGCTGCCGGTCTCACCCACACTGGCAATCACCTGGCCCTCGTTAACAAAATCGTCCACACCCACGAAAATATCGTTCAGGTGTGTGTAAATAGTCCACATTCCGGAGCCGTGGTTAATAATCACGGTCTTGCCATAGCTCAGGTACCAATCCGCCATCACCACCCTGCCGGAGGCCACCGTGTGGACCTGCTCGCCAAGGGGAGCGCGGATTTCCAGGCCGTTGCTGATCACCCTGGTCCTGGTGATCTCATCGGTATAAGGCCCGAACCCCCGCACTACTTCGCCCCTGGACACAGGCCAGCTCAGCCCGCCCATCCGTCCTTCCAGGTAGGCAACCTCGGGCGGCAGGGACCGGCCCTCGCGGCGCGCCAGCTCCTCGGCCTCCCTGCGCCTTCGTTCTATCTCGGCTATCAGGGCCAGCATCTGCTTGCGGTCTGACTTACGCTGCTGGAGCACTTTCAGCACCTCGGCGCGCTCGGTTTTTACCGAGCCGAGTAGCTGCTGGCGCTGCTTTTCGCTTGTCTCCAGGCTGCGCTGCTCGTTCTTCAGCTCCTCGTGGCGCTTGATCCGCAGTGCCAGCTTGCGTTCACTTGCGCCGCGGTACTCGCCGAAGGTGCGCTGCATTTCGCGGACCTTGTAGACCAGCCGCTTATCCTGGGCCGCTATCAGGGTCAGGTACTTGATCCGTTTGAGAAAATCGGTAAACGAGTGGCTTTCCAGCAGCACCTGCACCGAATGCAGACGGCCTCGTTTGTAGATTTCCCGCAGGCGGCGGTTCATAATCGTCTGCTTACGCTCAAGCTGCCCGGACAGTGAGGAAAGCTGACTGTTAATGTAGCTCAGTTCGGCGTTCAGTTCGCTGATTTCGCCGTTGAGACTTTTCAGGTTGCGGCGCGACTGGTCTATCTTGCGCTCCACGTCCTGGATTTGACGGACCAGGCTCTGTTCTTTTTTCTTGAGCCGGGCCGCCTCGCCCTCGCCGGCCTCGATCTCGCCCTCTATCTGTTCCAGCTTACCGCGTCTGCTTTCGAGCTCCTGCTCAGCCTGGCGCACTTTTTCCCGCTGGCCGGGGCAATCGCGCCAGAGCAGGACTGTGGCCAGCAGACATATCGGGAGAATAATATGTAGAAACCGCAACTGCGTCCGCATGGTTCCGGTCGCGTCCAGGGTTGGCATTGGTTACAGGTTCCAGTCCGGAGGCTAAATCCGCCGCAGGTATCGTCCCAGGGATAACCAGCTGCCCAGCAGTCCCATCAGCGCCCCGGCGGCAATAGTGTAAAGATAATAGCGGTCCGTGAATCCGGTTACCGGTATCAGCTTGCGGTTGAACAGCTCGGTTACAGCAAAAATCATCGCCGCGGCCAGCACGCCTCCCAGAGTTCCCTTGAGCAGGCCCTCGATCAGGAATGCCCGGCGGATATAGCCGTTGGTGGCTCCGACAATTTTCATGATGAATATTTCCCTGCTGCGGCTGAACACTGCGATCTTGATCGCACTGGAAATCAGCACCACGGCCACCAGTCCCAGCAGAGCGCCGCTGACTAACCCCACCACGCGGACAACGTGCTTAAAAATATCCATTCGGCGTAACCACACGTGGCCGTAGTCCACTTCCTCTACAAACGGCAGATCGCCAGCCTGCTCGGCAACTGCCTGAACGTGGAGCGTGTCGCGGTAACCGGGCTTCATCGTGATATTCAGTGAGGCCGGCACTGGATTGGTTTCGAGGTCCTGAAGAAGGTCGCTGTTGGCGCCCAGGTCGCGGCGGAAATTTTCCAGGGCTTCTTCCTTACTTACAAAGTTCACCCGGTCCACTCCCTCTATCCGGCCCAGGTCCTCCACTGCCATACCCACCCGGCCCGTGTCGGCGTTGTCGCGAAGGTAGACCACTATCTCGACCTTACTTTCAAAATAGCGGATCAGCGTATTGAGGTTAAGCAGCGCCAGGGAGAACAAGCCCAGCACCAGCAGGCTGAACCCTGTTGAGAGAATGGCGAAAAACGACATTGTCTTGGCCCGGCTGAACCCGAGCAACGCTTCCCTTAACGCACGCAACGCTTTTTGCCTCCAATATGGCGCAATAGCACTCAATCAACTTAGCGGTGGAAACTCCGGACCTGCCACAAGCGGCCCTTGCTGCGCGAAATCTCCCGTGGGACCATCGTAGATCAGCCGTCCTGCTGAAACATGCAGGCGCCGCACGTGGTCCCGGTCCACCAGCAGGCTGTAATCGTGGGTTGCCAGCAGCACGGCCATGCCCATCGCGTTTATATCCTCCAGGCGCTTGAGGATCTCGCGGCTGATAGCGGGATCAAGGTTACCCGTGGGCTCATCGGCAATCAATGCGTAGGGCTCTCCCACAAGCGCACGGGCGATAGCCACGCGCTGCTGCTCTCCTCCGGAAAGCTCCAGCGGATAACAGTTTTCCTTGCCCGCCAGGCCCATCTGCTCCAGCGCCTCGCCCACTCTTCTGCGGACAAACGAGCGCGATGCGCCGGTGACTTCCAGCGCAAAAGCCACGTTTTCGCCCGCGGTGCGGTTCTCCAGCAGGCCGAAATCCTGGAACACGATACCAAGCTTACGCCTGAGATAGGGAATTTTCCGGCGGGAAACCTTGCGGGAGCTGTACTCGGCAACCCTTAGCTCACCGGACAGGGGGCGAAGGTCGTGGTAGATCAGCTTGAGCAGTGTGCTCTTGCCGCTGCCACTGGGACCGGTGAGGAAAACGAATTCACCCTTGTCGATATGAAAATTGATCCCGTCCAGCACACGTGCGTTTTTGGCGTAGCCGGCCGAAACATTGATGAACTCAATCATCGGTTATCTCCAACCCCGGCCGCGGCAACCGCCAGGCTGATCGCCTCGGACATGCTACCCTGGTCGGCCAGGTGGCGGCCCGCTATATCGAGAGCCGTGCCGTGGTCGGGAGAAGTTCTCACGTAGGGAAGACCGAGCGTAATATTCACTCCACCGCCAAAAGAATGCATTTTGATCGCCACCATCGCCTGGTCGTGGTACATCGCCAGTACCGCATCGAATTCCCCGCGCGCTGCCCGGACGAACACCGTGTCGGCCGGGAACGGTCCAGATACATCAATCCCCTGTGCGCGTGCGCTCTGCACGGCAGGTGCGACTATACGCTGGTCCTCGTCTCCCGCCACTCCACTGTCGCCAAGGTGAGGGTTCAACCCGCAGACAGCAATCCGTGGATTTGTAATCCCGAACACACTGCGAAGCCCGGAATCGATCACCCGGCACTGGCCGCTAATCAACTCCACACTGATCAGCGAGGGTACCCTGGACAACGGGACATGGGTTGTGGCCGGAACGACTCTAAGCGCTCCGCCGGCCAGCATCATCGAAACCTCCACGCCGCCGGCCAGATGGGAGAGCATCTCGGTGTGGCCGGGAAAGCTGTAGCCTCCCAGGTTCAGGGCGTGCTTGTCCAGCGGGGCGGTTACCAGTGAGAGAGCGCTTCCCGCTGCAATCAGTTCCACTGCCCGCTCAACAGCGCGTCCGGCCCAGCGGCCCGCCAGAGCCTGGTTGCCGGCAAGAGCCTCACGCAATTTTTTTGCTGTATCAATCTTTGCCGGTAATTCGCTATCCAGTGTGATATCCAGCGCGGATTCAAGAGCCTGCCGTACCAGCGGCGGATAATCGCCAGCGGGCCAGAGCTCCACCGCCTGCATGCGCAGAGCGGCCACGGGCCCTGTCACAAGAGGCCGCAGCTTGCCGGTAAACTGCTCGCTCGCCAGCGCCTTAAGCAGAACTTCGGGTCCGATTCCGCGCACATCGCCGGCACTGATTGCCACCGCCGGAGCACTCGTGGCCAGCGGCAATTCTTTACCCTGCCCGGCTTTCACGATCAGAGACCACCAGTCAACGGCGACCAGCCCTCGAAGCGTACGTCTATATAGGTTTTTTCCTTGAGCAGGTTAATATAGGCATCGATCCGCTTGGGGTACTCCAGGCTCTCGATCACCCTCAGCTTAACGTCGTCGAACACAAGAGGAGCTTCCTCTTTGCGCTCCAGTTCATAGACCATCAGCCAGCCGTGGGGCCGCATTTCCGAAATGGCTGAAATACTCTGCCCTTCCTTACCCGGCACCGGAGTCAGCTCACCCATAATGGCATCGCGGAACTCGGCTGGTATAACTTCAGTCAGCACGGAAAAGCTGGGGGATTCGTTCAGACCAGTTTTGTCATCGCTGAACTCCATGGCGAACTGGTAGAAACTCTCGCCGGCCAGCACGCGCTCACGCAGCGACTCGGCAAGATTAAAAGCCCGCTGCCAATCCTCGTCATCCACCTGGGTGGTTGCCAGGATATGGCGCGCCTTGACTTCTTTCTGCCTGCGGGCCTCCACGCGGATCAGGTGCCAGCCGAACTTGGTCTGCACCATCCGCACATCTCCCACTCTCATGCTGAAAGCGGCATCCTCGAACTCCTTGACCATCTCACCCCGGCTGAAAAAGCCCAGATCACCGCCGTTGGACGCACTGGGACCGTCGCTGTTACGCTCGGCCAGCCAGGCGAAATCCGTCTTGCCCTCCAGGAATATCTTGTAGATCGAGTCAGTCCGGGCCTTGGCCCGCTCTATCTCAGCCTTACCCGGCTCGGGAGCAATAATCATAGGCTGAAACTTCACCTGCTCCGGACTGTTGCCCAACGGCTGCGCGTCGAACAACACGCGGGCCTCTTCCTCGGTCACTTTTACCTGGGGCAACTCGTGGCTGTGTTCGTGAAGGAAATTCTGTTGCAGCAACTCATCCTTGTTCTTCTGACGGTACATTTCCTTGAGCCAGACCAGGGTCTGGCCTGCAGCGGCAAGGTCACGCTGGAACTCCGCCTCACTATTGTAGCGGCTGCGAATGTCGTTGAGTTGATCCTCCACCATCTGGTTCAACCTGTCCTCGGAGACCTCTATCTTGGCCGCGCGTGCGTGATGCAGCAGAACGCCCTTGCCTATCTCCGAGTCCAGCACCTGTTGGGACAAGGCTATCATCGCGGTCGTGTCGGAGATATCGATTTTCTGCTGCTGGGCTGTCTGGAACGTGATCATCTTGATTTCGCTGGAGAGGATGATCTCGCTGCCGACCACCGCGGCGATATCATCGAGCACCGACCTGCCCTGCTGCTGCTGGGCGGCCACGGAGCCGAAAGTAATAAGAATCAGAAGTAACAGTCTTACCGGCATAATCCACACCTCTACTTGGGGTAGCGTTCTGGTATTCGGTTAAATGCGCTTTAATTCGCTACCGGTTTATATCCCCCGCCGGGGTAAAAAGTTCAGATGGGCGATGTGCCACCGTGGTCAGGATGCGGCTATCCCGCTGTCCTGCCGCGAATTATCAATATAACCAAGCCGCGCGGGGGTGTCAATCGGCGTTGGAGGCACTGGAGACGGGTAATGCGATAGCCTGGGTATGATTCCAGGTCAATCTTTGCACACTTTTTCAATAGACTCTTCCAGCCCTTTTCCCTGATCCGGCAGGAACTCCCGGAGGGAATATGCCTCCCTGAGCCAGTAACAAGCCTGCCCGGGGTCGCTATCTTTCAGGAGTAACCCCAGATTGGCCGCTGAAAAGCAATAATTCTGAGGATACTCTTCCTTCTTGTATATCTCCAAAGCCGCCCGGTAACACTCCAGCGCCTTGTGCACATTCTCCGCCCGCTTTGTATTGTCCCGCGATGGCAAATCCCTGTAGGCATTGCCCAGGTTATTCTGTGTCATTGCATAGTCCAGCGGATACTCTTCCTTCTTGTATATCTCCAAAGCGGCCCGGTAACACTGAACCGCCTTGCGCACATTCTCCGCCTGCTCCGCATTGTCCCGCGACGGCAAAACCGTGAAGGCATTTCCCAGGTTGTTCTGGGTCATTGCATAGTCCAGCGGATACTCTTCCTTCTTACGTATCTCCAAAGCCGCCCGGTAACACTCCAGCGCCTTACGGACATTCTCCGCCCGCTCAGTATTGTCCCGCGACGGCAAATCCGTGTAGGCATTGCCCAGGTTGTTCTGTGCTGTGGCATACTGCACCGGATACTCTTCCTTCTTGTATACCTCCAAAGCCGCCCTGAAACACTCCAGCGCCTGACGCACATTTCCCGCGCGCTCTGCATTGTCCCGCGACGGTAAATCCATATAGGCAAGACCCAGGTTGTTCTGTGTTGTGGCATAGTCCAGCGGATACTCTTCCTTCTTACGTATCTCCAAAGCCGCCCGATAACACTGAACCGCCTTGCGCACATTCTCCACCCGTTCCGCATTATCCTTCGACGGCAAAGCCGTGTAGGCAGTGCCCAGGTTGTTCTGGGTTGAGGCATACTGAACCGGATACTCGTCCTTCTTACGTATCTCCAAAGCCGCCCGATAACACTGAACCGCCTTGCGCACATTCTCCGCGCGCTCCTCATTGTCCCGCGACGGCAAAGCCGTGTAGGTATTTCCCAGGTTGTTCTGTGTCATTGCATAGTCCAGCGGATACTCTTCCTTCTTGTATATCTCCAATGCCGCCCGGTAACTCTCCAGCGCATTGAGGACATTCTCCGCGCGCTCCTCATTGTCCCGCGACGGCAAAGCCCTGTAGGCAGCGCCCAGGTTATTTTTTGTTAAGGCGTATTCCGTGGGAAATTCATCCCTGCTGAAAATTTCAAGCGCACCCAGATATTTTTCCCTTGCGGATTTGAGATTGGTAGCGCGGGCTTTGCTGGTGGAACAAGGCATCTGGTAATAGGCAAGAGCTTGTGCCCCAAGTGCGGAGGCAACCGCACTCTTATCTCCGGCTTTCCTGGCCAGCCTGAGTGAAGCGGCATAATGCTCGAATGCTTTGTTGTACATTCTTTTTTCGTAGTACGCATTGCCGATCTGGAGTTCAACCGCGGCGCGTTTTAAACGGTCCTTCTCTTCTTCCAGCAGTTTGGTATAATCTGCGATTGCTCCACTAAAATCTTCTTTTTTCGTTTTTTTCCGGGCTTTCTCGTAAAGGTCTTTCTTATCTCCCGGAGGCGCAGCGGGCCAGCCATCCTGGTAATCATAAGGGAGCGCAGTACTTACATTTTCATCCGTTACTACTGGAAACGTAGTAGAGCTTCCACCATCTCCTCCACTATTCCGCAGACGGTGGAATATACATCCCCATATCCATTTCCATATACCGGCAATGGCAATTACAATCAGACCAATAGCCACTCCTTGTATGATTGTCAGTTTTGTAAAAAAATCAGCTATAGATTGCAAGCACATGTCGGGAACTCATACCTGAATTGGCCTGTCTGATCCAGTGCGGAAAGCCCGGAGCGAAAAAAGAGAAAATCGGTTTTCTTCCTCAAAACAGCACCCTGGCCCCGGCGGAAGGCCTGAGGGCCAGCAGGGCGTCCTGGGGCCGCTGGGCAAAGCGCTCGGCGGCGGCGGGGAATTCCCTGATCGCACCGTTGTAGTATTTTTCCATCAGCGCGTCCAGCACGGCGTCCACTTTGCCGTCGGCCACCAGATGCACCGTGCATCCTCCCCAGCCGGCGCCTGTCAGACGGCTGCCGCTGGAGCCGGCCTCGCGGGCGAAATCGACCAGCTTTTCCAGGCTGGGGTGGGAAATCTCGAAATCATCGCGGCAACTGATCCACGAGCCGTTCATCCGTCGCCCGAACGCCTCTCCATCACCGGCCTCTATCACCTTAACGCTCTCTTCCACGCGGATCACCTCCGAGATGACATGGCGCGCGCGGGCGCCGATCCGCAGGCCCTCCGGCGGCGAGGGCAACGGCTCCCCGGAGCGGGCGGTGTAGAACTCTTTCTCGGTTTCCTCCAGCGACAACTCCATGAAATCGGCAACTTCCTGTTTGGTGTAGCGCTCCTGGGTGAACGTTTTCTCGTGCCCCCGCAGGGTTTCGACCCGTCCAAACTTGAAATAGATATCGCCGAGACGCTCGATGCCCTGGTTCCCGATGTCCATCGTCTTGACCATCATCGCGCAGGCGATCTGGCAGGCAGCGGGCAGAAGGTTGAATCTGATCCGCGAGGCTTCGGTTTTGGCCGAGACCACCATCGAATTGGCCACCACGATCGTATACCCCTTCGGGATAGCCACGGGAGTGGCCGAGAGCGGGAAGAAGCCGATCTTGAGCGCCTTGCCCTTCTCGCTCAGAACACTGGCCGCATGGTCCATGCCACCGCCCTGGGTGCCCACATACCACTCGGCCTTAGCCATGCGGTCGGCAAACTCCAGGGGCGGCATCTTGATAGCGGAGGATTCCAGCACCGCCATCGCCGAGGCCACCACCAGCGTACTGCTGCTCGACAGGCCCGAGCCAATCGGGACCGTTCCCAGAAAGGCTCCGTTGAATCCTTTTAACTTCTCCGGCCCGCCGAACTCATCGACCATACCCTGGACACCGGCCTTGATATAATTGCCCCAGTCTCCGGTCTCGAACTTGGGAATCTGAGCGCTGATCTCGAACTCGCGGTCGTCGAACTCTGGGTTGACCGCCACAACCTTCCGGTCGTCTCTTTTTGAGAGGACAACTGTCATGTCGTAGTCGATCGCCATCGGGAACACCGGCAGGCCGTTATAGTCCAGATGCTCACCGATCACGTTGACCCGGCCCGGAGCCTTGAGCACGATAACCTGATTGTCATCGGGAAAGCGCTCCGCATGGTACCTCAGCACTTCCAGCAACCTTTCCGTGACGTCGATATTATAATGCATATCGAGCAGGCGCAGCAATTCTGGGTCCCTGTTGCTGAGACGGGCGATAAGTTGATCCCTGTCAGTCATCTGGTGATCTCCCCGGAATTCGTGTTGGAATTTTCTTTAAAAACAGTCAGGAGGTACCTATCGGGCGAGCTGCCCGCTCATTCCAGGACGGGCTTTTCTTCGGTACGGAACACCACGCGCTCATAAGCCGCGCCGGGCCTCAGATTACGAAAGTTGACCGGCATGCAGCCACCAAATTTCCGCTCCTCGACAGTGACTCTGAACGGTCCGCCGATCTCGAACTTTACCGTGTCCACCATCTGCACATCGTGCAGGGTGATTTCGCTGGAGCCGTCATCGGAGGGCATCACCGAACCTAGTTTGCCCCAGCCGATATCATCTCCAGCCTGATTAATCCTGACAAGTGGCAGGTTCATCAGCGTTTCTCCTGCTTAATAGATTCATTTTCTGCCGGCCTAGCATTAGAGCCAGCTGCTATTTTTTGTTCTCTAGCCTTTCGATTTCGCGCCATGCGATATCCCGGCGGCAAAAGCCGTTTTCGAACGAGATACTGTCCACGCCCTCGTAGGCCCTGGCGGCGGCGGCGGCCACGTTCCGGCCGAGGCCGGTGACACCGAGCACCCTGCCGCCGGAGGTTACAATCGCCCCATCGTCAGCAGCCGTTCCGGCGTGGAAAACGATAATATCTTCCCGGCTGCTCAAATCTTTGCCGAATTCGATTATTTTACCCTTGCTGTAGCTACCCGGATAACCTCCGCTGGCCAGCACCACGCACACCGCCGCGCCATCTTTTGCTCCCGCTGTCACCGTGGAGAGCGAACCCGTGGCCGACTCTTTCATCAACTCCAGCAGGTTACCATCCAGAAGAGGCAGCACAACCTGGGTTTCCGGATCACCGAAACGGCAGTTGAATTCCACCACCTTCGGTCCATCCTCACAGATCATCAGCCCGGCGTACAGGCATCCCCTGTAAGGTGTACCCCTGCGGGCCAGTTCCTCAACCACCGGCAACAGTATCCGGCGCATCACTATCTCCATCAATTGCGGAGTGGCTATCGCCACCGGAGCATAGCAGCCCATCCCGCCGGTATTTGGCCCCGTATCTCCCTCACCCACAGCCTTATGGTCCTGGCTGGGCACGAGCGGCACCACGTTTATTCCATCGGTCAGGGCAAGTACGCTCAACTCCTCACCCACCATCATTTCCTCGATCACCAGGGCATCGCCGGCAGAGCCGAACGCACGGTCTGCAAGAATCATTTTCACTGCCCGGCGGGCTTCCTCTTTACTCCGGCAGACAATCGCACCTTTGCCCGCCGCCAGGCCATCGGCCTTGACCACGCACTGTTCCGGGCCGTTTTCGATATGGTTCAGCGCGGAGCCTGGATCAGTAAACACCTCAAAATCGGCTGAGGGGACACCGGCCTCGCGCATTAACTGTTTGGAAAACACCTTGCTGCTTTCGATCTTGGCAGCCCCGGCCACAGGCCCGAAAACAGCGCGGCCCGCCTCGATCAATCTATCGGCCAAGCCAGCGTCCAGTGGTACTTCCGGCCCGACAACCACCAGGTCCGTATCGATTTCCCCGGCCACACGCACCACGCCATTCACATCGGTTGGGCTGACATCGATATTTGTGGCCAAAGCCGCCGTGCCAGGATTTCCGCGGGTGATATAGAAATCGCTTTCCGGGCTGTCGGCGGCAAGCCGCCAGAGCAGGGCGTGCTCACGCCCACCGTTTCCGACAATCAGGACTTTCATCTAATTTCTCCGTAGGACTCAACTTTTGGTATTTTCCCGGATCCAATCGAGGTAGGGAGCATGGCCAAGTTCGATTGGCAAAGCAATGATCTCGGGGACTTCGTAGCCGTGAAGTTCGACTACCCGTTGACGAAGGGCCTCGAACAGGGAGGCGCGTGTTTTGATAACCAGCATCACTTCGGATTCGTCTTGAACCTCACCTTTCCAGCGATAAATCGAGCGCACCTGCCCGAGGATGTTTCCGCAGGCGGCCAGCCGCTCCTCCACCACTGCCCGGGCTATCCGGACTGCATCTTCCTGGCTGGCGGCGGTGACAAAAACGGCGAGGTATTTATCTTCTGGATGCCAATTCAAGAGGCCTCCTCCGGTGAATGTCACAGTTGAAGGGACCGGTTATAATTGTGCTTTGGAAGCTAATACTTAGCAGCATCGATAGCAATACCGCTTTGGCCGGAATAGTCTGAAATTGATCACAACCCGCTGTCAATTTAACACCGGCAGAAATTAACTGTATTTCAGTGAATTGAGACGAATTGAGTTGTTAATGGAACCAGGCCCGGGAGCAGCCCATCGAGGGCGGCTCCCGGGCTCTATGCGCAAGCTTGTAACACCGGAATGGCCGCAAAAAACCACAAGCGTAGGCTGCGGGCCGGCACGTTCATTGCCCGAGCCGGGACCTTGATTGCTCTACCGCTCCCCCGGCGGAAAGCAATGAACGTGCCGGCCCGCAGCTTTTGAGCTTTTGCTTTTAACCCAGCCTGTATACCTCTCTGGGCGTGCGATAAACAATCCGCTCGACAACCCTCGGCTCCAAGCCCAGGCCACCAATGGCGGTGCTGCCCTCGATCCTGCGGAACGGGGCACGGGGCTGAGTTTTATCCGAGGCAAGAAACTCGAGATGAGCTTTCGTAAAGGCGATACTGGTCTGCTCGTAGGTTTGCTCGGCGGAAGCTGCCGGGTCCAGATCGAGGTCTTCGGGTAGCTGAAAACTCTGGCTCTGGATTCCGCTCGCCACATCGCTGTCGATATAAATCAGGTCCGTGCCGAACAGGATACGGTGGGGGTATTTGTTGAAAATAGCTGTCCAGATTTCCCGGCGGCGGGGTGTACGGGCAATCGCGGGCAACCGGGCGGAGATATCGGCGTAAAGGTTGGGATGAGTTTCCAGGGCCTCCTCGAACGACAGGGGGTCATCGGCAAGGCTGGCCATGTGCGGAGCCACAAAACGGGTGCCACGGTGACGGGCCAGCAGGTTGTCGCGCTCTCCCAGCAATTCCTCACGGCTGGGACTACCCGTGCGGTAGTACATCCAGTGCTCGTATCCGCCCTCCAGCACGGCGCGCCAGAGATTATTCTTGTCCAGCGGCCGCCAGAACCAGAGCGGGTCGGCGGTGTGAATCAGCACCGGGACATCGAGAAAGCCCGCCCGCTCGAAAATCTCGTCCAGACGGCGGTCATCGACCCGGATCAACTCGCCTGTTTTAGCGCGCACCTCCAACCCGAGGTCCTTGAAAATCTTCAGCCCCGCGCAACCTTTCTCCACCGCCCGCTCAAGCTCATCCGCCTGGCCGGTGCCCCAACCGGGACTGTCGATACCGCTCCAGTTCAGGTTCATCAACTGGGCGAACCGGCCGGGGTAACGGCTGAAAATATTTAGCGTGCGGTATAGATTATCGCCGAACGCATCCCGCCAGCCCAGAGTGACACTGCACTCGATCCCGCAGGCGTCCATCACCCGGACAGCCATTTCCGCCCACTGCGGGGCCACATGGGTATGTGCGTCAATTATTTTTGCTGCTCCGGACAACGAGGCTCCCTCGGCCATATCACTCATATCGAGACCTTTGATTTTATCAAAAAATTAAAAGAATTGTGAGGGGGAGAGACAAAACCTTTTAAAAAAGGTTCTTTTCTCTCCCCCTCAAAC
>SDBV01007582.1_pt1 | contig 14810 bp, 9 predicted proteins | sample 2277081 | NCBI WGS metagenome assembly SDBV01 (sample SAMN10402039, study PRJNA504765) | marine sediment metagenome | isolation source: marine sediment core GS10_PC15, 223 cmbsf | place: Arctic Ocean: Southern Knipovich Ridge | collected 2010
GGCTATTGCAAGGGTCAACCGTACTTATGAAGGAAAGTGCCGTGGATTCATAGTGGACTACTACGGGTTAAGCGATTACCTGACTGAAGCATTGAAAATGTTTACGTCAGACGATGTGGCGGGTGCTTTAAAGGATTTAAAGGAGGAGATTCCGAGACTGCAAGCAATGCATACACGAGTTATGGGGCATTTTAGTCAAGTGAGCATCAAGGACTTAGATGCATGTATCCTAACTTTAGAGAAGCCTGAAAAGCGACAACAGTTTGAAATTGATTTTAAGAAGTTCGCAAGGCAAATGGACATTGTCATGCCCAACATTGCCGCAAAACCCTTTATATCTGACCTGCACTTTCTGGGAAAAGTAAACCATGGCGCTATGAACCTTTACCGAGACAGTCAACTTGACCTTGCAGGTGTTGGGGAGAAGGTACGAAAACTTATTGACGAGCATATCAGGGCGACAGGTGTTGACCCAAAGATACCACCTATTGATTTACTGGCGGTAGACTTTAAGGAAAAGGTAAGTGAGCATAAGTCACCGAGAGCAAAAGCTTCTGAAATCGAACATGCAATCAGACATCACATTTCAGTGAATATTGAGGAAGACGAGGAGTATTACAAAAAACTAAGCAAGCGACTGGAAGAGATCATCACTAGGCATCAAGACCATTGGGAAGAACTGGCTCAACTTCTGTTTGAATTCAGAGATGGTATTGAAAAGAACCGCACAGAGAAGGCAAAAGAGCTTGGTTTGACTGGAACCGAGCTTGCCTTCTACGGAATACTTGAGGCTGAAATATTAAATAGTAATGGGATAGAAGCACTCGATGAGTCCCAGCGTACAGAGGTAATTAAGGTAACCCGTTATTTGGTTGAAATGCTGGACGAAGCTACTGGCATCGTTGATTTTTTCAATAAGCATGATGAGGTCAAGAGAGTCAGAAGAGCCATTAAACGTAGAATAGATGACTCTTCTTTTAATGAAGAGAGCATTCGGAATGCTGTGATGGACAGATTTACTGAACTTGCAAAAGTGAAATTTGGAAGATGAGTATGCCAGCTGAAGTTCTACATGGAAATGGATTCCAAGCTGATGTGCAAAGAACCAATAGGGTCAAAACTGTTTCAATTCGGGTTATTGATGGAAAAGTATCCTTGATTGTTCCTCAAAGGCTTTCCGTGCCACGAATTGAGAAAATCGTATCTCGCAAAAGTAAATGGATACAAGGAAAACTGCTATTACAGAAGCAACCGCTTGTGGTTCGAGCAAAAGAGTACGTCAGTGGTGAAGCTTTCACTTACTTGGGTAGAAACTACAGGTTAAAAGTAAAGCCTGGCAAATCAAAGGCAGTTAAACTGATTAACGGTATGTTGACAGTGGAGATTCCTAAAAACGCACCTTCTCACAGCTCAATTAAAGCTTTAGTAGCTGAATGGTATATTTCACACGCAACGAAAAAGTTCCAAGAGAAGACAGAACGGTACTCCAAAATCGTAGGAGCAACCCCTGCATCCGTAGGTATGAAGACTTTAAAATCCCGCTGGGGAAGTTGTAGTCGGAAAGGTGTTATCCATTACAACTGGAAAGTCATCATAGCTTCAAGTCGCATAGTAGATTATGTGGTAGTACATGAACTATGCCACCTTAAATATCATAATCATTCATCGCAGTTCTGGAAATCCGTTGAGCGGGTTCTTCCGGACTACAGGGAATCCAAAGAGTGGTTAAAGGTCAATGGAAGGATGCTGATAATTTAAAATAACCAAAGCCCAGAAGCTTACCAGAGAGTGGATGGAACGGTTTGAGAAGAGAAAGAAGTAGGAGCGTAATGGACGAAGCTGTCTCTATAGTTTTATTGATTGTCGGTGTACCAGTCGGTTTTTTTCTTATCTGGAAGGAGAAACATAAAGGGTGGCAAAGACTATTGATTAGTATATGGCCTATCGGGGGATTTGCGGTAGCTTTGATAACGATAGGGGAGACAGAGGGGATAAGGGGGGAAGGCCAGACAGCGAGTACTGCTCACAAAACTAGTTTTCTTAAATAAGGGTGTCCATAAAACATTAGTTTTACGGACAGTTATTTTCGGCGGTATCCGTACTGGAAACCCTCTGATTTTAAGTTACATTAGAATTGACGCTCTGAAGGGTTTTATGGACAGGCAAAAACATGCTTTTCTAACTGTGCAGTTCAGCTTTTTGAAAGCAACCGACTGGCAATCGGATAATCGGCATTCTCCCTTCTATAGTCTCTTATGACTGGATGACTGTGCAGTAATTGTGCACTGAATGAGACAGACTTATATGAACTCAGCCGTAAAACTTTACGGCAATATTTCGCTTTTTTGCTTTAAATTCCGACTCATATGACCTTAGATGACCCAAGATGATAAACATTGAATTGACTTCTAATCCGTAGGCCGCAGGTTCAAGTCCTGCCGGGCCCGCCATTATTCAAGGGGTTAGACCCTTGAAGAATGCCACCAAAAGCTGTGGCCGACACGTGGCCGACACAAATCATTGTATAAAAATAAATCTGTTGATATTCCAAAATTAGCGATTTGCCAGTAAAGTTTGCTTGCTTGAATGTAATGGTAGACGGTATCGGGGCTTTTTTAATATTTTGAAAATAGCCTGAAAGTTGTAAAAAGTTCTATTTATGCGCCCTCAAATTCTCTGGTAGGCGTATGATAGGCGGGGATCTGCTCTTGTACATAGGTTTAATCTAAGTAATGCACGCTGACATATCGCTTGCCGTTCTCATAAACCCTTAAAACCTTTTAACAATGCTTGTTCGTGGATGGTATAATTCTTGAATTATGAAAATATCTCTTAAATTTAAAACTGCATTTAACGTTTATGCTATTCAAAAAACAAATGGGTGAGGGCGGTAGTGAGGTCATGAAGTTTCTTGGGAGGTTGTTTCTATGCCAGTATCAATTACAAAGTATCTAAAAATTAAAAAGTCTAAGTTTAAAACAGTTGGTGCATTAGATACTGTATTGGATACGGATTCAAAACTTTTTATAGATCCAAAATTGGTTGAATCGACTAAAGCCAAAGAGCTTTCTAAGAGCTATTCAAAGATCAACACTCACTTTAAGAAGGTAATTAAATTGCTTTTAACATCAAGACGTAGGGGCGATCCATTTTGGAGGGCGGCAGACAAACTTCTCACTTTCCCTGAAGTTCAAGGGCTTTGTATTGGTTACTCTAAAAAAGGAACCAATGGAAGCGGCATGGGGCAGGGAATTAGAAAAGAGCTTCTTGATACAGCTAAAGTCATAGCAGATGAAGGAGTGAAAGATCCAGAGATTTTCGAGCTAGTAGGTTTGATTCACGAAAATGTTGGGCCAGACCGCATTAGCGATATGATTGCAGGGATAATTTTGCATGATTTGCTGAAATACTCTGAAAACAATTTTTCTAAACTTAGTGTGAAGGTAAGCAAGTTTGAAATTGGTGCAACGGAGTATAAGTTGCCCCTTAACCCGTTTAATAAACGTCCTATAATTTTACTGCCAAAAGATATTCTTCGTGATTTACCGATTGCACTGGATTGGAGTGATATTGATTTTGTAACTATCCAAAATGAAAAGTTGCGGGAGTCGATTAATGCTTTAATTGGCTCTAGCTTCAAAGCTGGGATGAAAGAGAAAAAACGTAGAGTGAAAAAGGTATTTGAAACTAACTCAAATATTGTTAAAGAAGTGATTAAACTTTATAAAAGAAGGTCTGGCAAGCAATATGATTATGATGAAGATCCCGCCGCACAAATAAAGTGGTATTTAATTGCCGAAGACTATTCGAATCGCTTCCCAGAAAAACTTATATTGGGAGATTCTAGTGATATAGAGAGTGTCGAAAAGGTTGTTATTGATATTTGCAATAAATATAAAGACTTAATTGAAAAGAATGGTTTGTCCAAAAACCTATATGGGAAAAATGGGAAAATTAGACCAGAGGCAGAGTCTCAAAGAATCTTTTTTGGCATTGCAGAAGCCTATTGCGAAGCAAACAACTTGGACCTTTCCCCAGAGTCTGATAGTGGAAGGGGATCCATAGATTTCAAAGTGAGTGCTGGTTATAATTCCAGAGTGTTGGTCGAAGTAAAATTAACCACTAATAAAAGCCTAAATCAAGGGTTTGAAAAACAGCTCCCAACCTACCAAGAGGCGGAAAGAACGAAAAGAGGTATATATTTGGTAATTGATGTGGGGGCTTCACAAAACAAGATTGATAGTTTTTGGAAGGTTGTTAAGGATGGAGAGAAATCAAAGAATTGTCCCAAAGTCATTTGGGTTGATGGAGAAATAAAACCATCTGCAAGTAAAGCATAGGTGCAAGTTCCTTGGAACAGGTATTGGACTAAAGGGTAAATTTGCAATTATCTTAAGATGGTAGATAATTTGTAATTTATTGTACAAGGCCTTCAGTCAACAAGGAAGCTTAACAACAAGGTCTCCAAACCCCCAAATCAGTGTTCCAGAAGCCAAGATTAAGGTATCAATTAATCCTACTCTTTTCAAGTCGGACTTCAGTGTAGAGGTGGCTTCAGATATAAAGTAGTTTGTTGAACCCTTGATTTCATTTTCCAAATCAGGTTTGTTAAATACAATATCCCTTTCCGGTCTGTCGTGTTCTAGGTTCTCCCTTTTCTCCTCGAAATTCTTTTCGTAAGCATTTTTGAGAAAGCGAATACCGAAGATAATTCCAATACCTACGATAAGAGCCCCCGACCTCGAAAAAGCGCTTGTGCAGCTACCCCAGATCATTTCAATTGCGAGTCCTCCTAGAGCGATTATCGATGCAAGCAGAATTACGAAAAATTCTTTTTTTAACATTCTAAAGCACATTTATTTTTAACTCCTACTTTATGTCTATACCACAGAAGCTTTTCCCCAACAAACAAGTCCATGCGTAGAGTTGTAGAAAGGTATATATTAAGGTAAAGGAATAAGTAACCTCCCCGAGATTATCATAAATAAGGAATATGTCAGATGAGTATAGACCCTGATGAAGCAAGACGAGAAGAAGCTATGGAAAAGGCAATGGATGAAACATTGCAAGAAATATCTACGGATAATGTGCGTGAGTACCTTGGAACACATGGAGATGCTATAGAGAAAAGAGTTAGGGGGTTAGTCAAACAAGCTGAAGAACTCCATAAAATAGAATACTACGGCTCGTCTTTAACGCTTTCTATTAGTGCAGTTGAAATAACTATTAGATTTATGCTCTTAAATCCACTTATGAGAGGAGCTTTCTTATATGATGATTGGGCTGAAATCTTAGTAAAGAGTGTTCTTACTAGCCAAACTTCAAGAGATCGTGATATTTTGCCTAAAGTATTAAAGCAGTGGGGCATTGAATTACCGACCATCAAGTTGCCGGATGGGAGAAACCTTTGGGAATCAATTCTCAAATTATTTAGGAGGCGAAATGTCTTTGTACACGGAGGTAACCCGATAGAAGAGTCTGAATCCAAGAGAGGAATTGAATCTATAAATTCCTTATTTGATAAAATTGTTTACCCGGTTTCAAAGGAACTTGGTTTTACCGTGCAGGAAACTAATAGGTGGTGTGAGATTAAAAGAATTGGCCCTAATGGTTTGCAAATCGGGGGACAAATTTTTCCCACAAAAAGCCCATTTTAATGACCTGCAATAGTTGCTAAAATCCACCGCACCAGAAAAGCCATTCCCTACTCTTCCTCTTCTAAGGTTTCCTTGTATTTCAACATTTTACTTTCAACTTTACGCAGATAGTCGGGGTTATCGGTATCCTGTTTTTCTTGTCCGTAGGCCGCAGGTTGAAGTCCTGCCGGGCGCGCCATTTACTTCAAGAAGTTAACTTCACCCATACACTCTAACACCGGCCAAATTGTGCTGTAATTGTGCAGTTGGCGTAACAGCAAGGATATTCCCATTTTACCAAACTCTTAGTATTGACAGAATTATGGGTGGGTAGATATCAAATACTCTAAGGCTCTCTGCCTGACTGGTATAGTCAGTGGTTTTCATTTATTTTACAGTTTGAAAATGCTATGCAAAGGCCTTTTTAGCGACTTGGGGAAAATACATTTCTTGACAAGTCAAGAGCTCCACGAGAATGACTGGAAAGATTTTAGCAACCCTAAATTGAAGTTTTTGCTATAGAACGTAAAAGAATTACTTCCTCAAATGTATGTTATTCCAAAAATAATGAAGGAAAGAAGCGATTATCTTAATAAACTAAAAGAGGAGGCTGGTGGTAAAGCTAAAAAGAGTTCCTAATTATTTAGGTGTAATATCTAGTTCTTTTACCACACACAGTTTTCTGCGATTTGAAAAGTGGCCTTGACGTCAGACTCAATAGCGTCATGTCACGGATAAATCGTAATGCTGTTCACGCTTGCGGAAGGCATCTGAACCACCCTCCAAGATACGGCAAACCTGATGTTTAATGCCATGATTTGGAGGCTCGTTATTCTCAAGTGCCCCTGACTGATAAGTAATGTGCGGAAAGCTGTTATCGCGATGAGTGGCAGTCGCAACAATAACCTGTTCAGAATCAGCGTTTACGACTATATTCGGATTGTGAGTTATCAATATAATTTGGCGGCGTCTTTTTGCTGTTTTGAAATAGTTTGTCAATAATCTGTAAATCGACTCATTGTCGAGGTTTTCGTCGGGCTGGTCCACAATTAGAGGGCGTGTATCGGCAATATCCATACCGAGATAGAGAATCAACAACACAATGCCTTTCATGCCTGGAGAGAGCTTTTCAAGTTCGACACCGTTATATTTGAGACTGTAAGTCAGGCGGACGTGATCAACTTCGTAAAGCCACTCAAAGAGATCTTGCTCCGTTACACCTGAGCGCAGATAATGACTTGGCTGAAAATCATTTTTGATAAATTTTGAAAGAAATTCGTTCATCGCAGGTTCTATCTGTCTCGGATCACCTGATATCCAAGCCGGTGCGAGAACTTTACGAGCTATGTCACTTAACCCCTGCATATTGCCATAAGGGATGGCTCGCCGCTGGTCGAATAGAGTACTGCCTCGTTCTATCCATTTATTTAGGTCCGCTTCCCATCTTATCGAGAATTCAAGGTCCTGCACCTGCGGGGAAGAGGATTCGGATGTGAGTTTTGCACTGACGGGAGCATACAGTTTCTCCAGAACTTCCTGCTCCTGCTTCAGGTTAACAAAATAATTGACATAAGCGTTCATTCGTTCTTGTCGAGCGGCAGCTATTCTTTCCTTGTCGGGACCATCAATCTTCGCGATCTCTCTTTCAATTCTTTTAACTTCCGCATCAATAGCAGTCATACGAGTTTGGATTTTCTTTGTTTTCTCCTGAAGCACCTTATCGGCAGACTCTTTCTTTGTCAATTCACTTATCTGCACTAGGAGCCACCCGATGGTATTCTTTGCCGGATTTTCCCTCTCGCCCTGGCTTTTTAATACGGAGCTCTTGAGTTCAGCTTCCTTACGTGCAAGAGCGGGCTCTGTGTCAGTTGGGAAGGCTGGGCGAAATGCTCCTCTGTCACCCTCAGAGATGCCTACCTCTTTCAGGCCGCCTTCCAACTCAGAATAAAAACGTGCTATCTGGGCCTTAAATGCGTTAATGCTTGTTCTTATAACGTTAATCTTTTGTAGCTTTTGCTTGTCACTTGCTACTGTCTGTTGGACATCGGATAGAGCCTTCCGCATGGACTGTAAATCCGCCTGCAGTTTTGCTTCCACTGGCGATACCGCCTTAGGCAACTGTTTGACCAGCCCTTTGCGCTCGTCGGTCAGAGTTTTGATGCGAGTCTTCTTATCGGGAAGTTTGGCAAGACTATTGCGCAGCGTACATACTTCGCGAATGAGCCTTATCACCTCTTCACGCAAGCGTTCCCCTTCTTCTCTAATCCACTCGGTGCTAAGAGCACGGAGCTCTGCAAAACTCGAAGCGTTTAGCGTCTCAGTAGGATCAATGTATGAAAATACAACAGCCTCAATTTCCTGAATCAGCTCAGTCCCGATATGGTCATCAGCACACAGACGTTCTACAAACTTTTGCGAAAGGTAGCGGACTTCATCCTTGACTGATTGGTCGTCACCAATGCGCACTGACGACACACTACCATCGCCCCAATGTAGGTTAACATTCATATCCTGTAGGTGCATATCGGCCCGTTTCAGGAAACTGCCAGTTTCATCGGTAGCCCAGCTTCCGGCTGCATAGGAAATCAATTCCGCTAGTGCCGATTTCCCAGAACCTTTCTGGCCAATAATTGATACAAGTCCGACGTTAAGCGGAATTTCAACATCATCAAACCAACCATCAGAATTTGATAATTTTACGGTTTTGATGACGCGTGCTTCGTCGTGAAAAACAGGCTGCGTAGGACCGATATAGACTCGACCTTCTGGTTCGTAGAGCAGTTGTCTAAGCCCTTCAAATGTAGGGTCAGCCTTTATCCAGCAAAACCGGTCCTTATCTGGCTGGAACAGCTTATCTATTTTGTGAGCGTCCGATCCATGAATACACGGCTTAAATCCTCCAAGACGCTTAGTCGTTTCAAGGTCTTCTTGAGTACGGAGCCCTAGCCAGAAGTCACGCTCGCCGGGACGTCCTGAATAAATGATTTTACTAAACCGCGTAATCTCTTCACGGTATGCACCCCACGCACCATCCTGCTGAAATCCTGACAGGCCGTCATCTCCGGCGTCTACAGCAATCAATGAGTTCTGGTTTAGCCACGGCTCTTTGTTGAACCATTTCCGCAGCGTTGTGAAATCGACCTTGAACTGCGAAGCAGCTTTTTCTAGTGCGATGCGATCATCTATGATGGACGAATCAATCGCACGTCCCAACTCAACAAGCTGGCTGGGTAAGCAGGAATAGTTCCTTTCATTGTACTCCAAATTAAGACGACCGAGAGCGTTTGTGATCTCGTTTTCGTGGTTGGGATCATCTGGATTGATTAGCAGGTGGATATTGACAGCCGTGGCCCTATTAGTCGGTGGAGCAACCCTAAACTCGATGTTTGGAATCAACAGGTCAATCTCCGGCATACGTCCATCGGCCTTGTACCGCTTCATTTTGGAGTAGTTTGTAATCGTAAAATAGTCAGTTACGCCGAGCACCCTAACATCGGTTTGTGCCTCAATTTTATTAAGGTATTCATCCCAATCACCAAATTGATTGTTAAGGGCTGTATCAGGCGTATGAACATGAAGATCCCATCGTCTCCAAATTGAGCCTGCAGGCCATGACGTTTCAGCTACTGTGTCAACGGTCGGCTCTTCCATAGCCCCTTCGACCGATATCAATAGCCATAATAGGCTCAGCACATTTTTTGCAGTTGTGGATATCCATTATTAGGATCTTACCATTTTTTAAGTTATTAGGAGACGATACGCTCTATATTTTAAGCAAGGATTACTAACTTCTGACCATCTTTCATACCTTTTTTTTCACAGTTTAAATTTTAGAATTTGAACTTTTTATCTTTTATATAGGGTGATGCAAGAATGACAAGGTTAGGGTATGCTTTTTTTACAAGGTATATTTTCTCACCATGGATCACAACATCCCCTTCTTTAACCCCTACAAGTGGTTTCTGCATTGGAATAGTATTTGAAGATCTGATTTCCTTCTGCATTGTTCTAGCAATTTTTGAGTTTCGTAGTGGCTCAACTACTTTTATTGCTAAACTGTCGGTAGTACCATTTTTCATTTGGCCAATTATTTTCAAGTACCAATTTAAGGAGGTTTTATAGAATATTCCTAGGCGATATTTGTTTATCAGTTCATCTTCTTCCTTGGTCCCTTGGTAGAAGACCCTCTTCTCTTTATCTTTTAAGTAATAAAAGCCAGATAACAAATAGTTAGCATTTACTACCTCTGCAATTAGGATGGCTGTCGCATCGTTGCTTTTCTGGTTCTTCCACCACTCACCATGGTCATTTTCCAGAGAAAAAATAATTATTGAAGCAGATATCTCTAATACATCTTGGAACTTTTTCAAGTCGGTAGCAGAAAAAAGGGTACATTTCTTGTACGTACATTCAAACAATATGAAGAGGAATTGAATCATCCCTTCCAGCCATTCTGAATGGTAGAGGTTGTATTTATTATTGTTACATTTTATCAATAGCCTTTTTTGTTTATTTATAAACTTATGCAACTGCTTAACATCTTCGTCATCACTAGTATCCTCTTGGTTCTTTTCCTGGTTGGGACCAGCTTTGCTATTCTCCTCGTCTGTTTTGTCTTTTGTACCGATCTCATCATCATGATCCCCTTCTTCCAATTCCCGTTCACGGAATAAAAAAATTCTTTTAACTTTGTCTGTCGTTATTTGGTTGGAACCTGGACTACTGGAATACTTAGCTTCATAAACACTCCAAAAATCATCACTATGTTTCCATGTCCTTTGGGTAGACTGTACCCCAGTATGAGTTGTATTGAGGATAGCAAAATGGTGCTTTATATTGCGGAGACTTTGACCCAAGGTATCTGTACTTTCGCTACTATCCAAGTTAGAAGTCTCAGAGCTATCCTGAGATGAGAAGATGACTGATGGAGCTACAATTGGTAGCGTGTTGCTTAGCGCGTTGTCTCCTTTGTCAACCACGCAAGCTTTAAACGGAATCCCATGACTCTCTTTCAGCCGTATCTTAACTGTACCATTCGGTATTTTGTTTTGTTTTATATCTATATAGCCATTTAGGTAATATAGCCTTAATGATGCGCCATCAATCCAACCTTTAACTTTTACAATGAGAAACCCAGCAGGTTCAATGTGTGCCTGAAGCAGAGTGACTTCAAAGCCAGTTATGAATCCACCATTATCACTTTCATCTATGATTTCGGGTATAGCACTTATTGCTTTTTTGGAATTCCTTTGGAATAGGTTTTCGAATTCTGAATCTGTCATTTGAGTTTTGACCAAATATTCAACATTATAATCATTTAAAGTTAATGCAGCTCTACTGCAATTTGCTGATCCCCAAAAAATAGCAGAGCTACCTTTACCGCAATAACGGAACACCTTTGCATGGTATCGTGTTTTTTTTAAAGTCTCTGCAGCACGCAGCTTAATTTTTTGATTGGTTTTTAGCATTTTTTCTGCTCTCTGGGAAATTGTCCAAGGCTCGAACCCGATATAGGCTTCAATTCTTAAACTTGGTTTTATCTTTAAAAGCTCACTCAAAGCCTCAAGGTCTACATCATAAAAAGGAGAATATACTTCAAGCAGATCAACCTCTTTTGTCTCGAGACTATTGGAAATCTGATCCAATAAGGTAATACCCTTTTTCGTATGTAAAAAATCATCACTCTTCATATCTTTTAGCCATGGGTGATACTCAATACATTTTTCAAACCTCTCCATGGCATCCATATGCCAGCCTTCCAAGCGGCTCAAAAACTGGAAACATTCAGCAAAAATTCCCATAGTTTGCTTCGAATATTTGATATCAGTGTTATTGTTGTATTCATATACGGCCGCAAGATCATTGCCAGAAAGTAGCCCCATTGATGTAGCATTAGCGCTTGAGAGAATCATTTTTAATGAATCCTTACCTGCCAGAAAAATAATTTTTGGATGGAATGCTCCCGTTGCCGGACTTACGCTTACGAATGCGCTTGTTAATACCTTCCTGCAGGTTTCGTTAGAACTTCTCCTCATTTCTTTGTCTACCTGTTTTATATCTGCAAGTATGTGGCATGAGCCATTTTTCATTGCGAGAAAATGTCGGCTAAGGAGCGAATAGAGCGCTCCAAAGTTTATTGAATATGTCGTCCAGAAGCAGGTTCGAAATTCGCGTAGATCTCCTAGTAAGTCACCAACAGTTTTACTCATATGGTTTAAGAACCCCTTTGCTACTGTCTAGGATGTTGCAGGACTCCCACAGGGCAAGGGTTCCCTCTACAAACCTAACTACACCATCAAATGGGTAGATGTTTTCTGGTGATACCTCAAATTGGTATTTTCCCACTTCATCTAACGGAAGGCATATGCTCTTTGGCTTTTGACCTTTCAGCTCTCGCTTATTAGAGTATTCATGTTGGTCTTCCGGAAGTGCTACCACTATTTTAGTAATTAAGGACTCTAGGTTGTCTTTCCAAGGCAGATATTTCAGCAAATAACTAAATGGATTAAACATGTAGTAATCTGTTCCCATAGATTCATATTCTTTAGACATTCCATATTGTTCAATATCTCGCCTGTAATTTTTTGCCACCAAGTAGCCAAGCCAGATACCATCAATCCATATTTTTGGATCCTCCCTAGCTTCTATCCTTTCGATGAGGGATTTCACATCATTCCAGCTATTTGCTTCCTTTTTCAAATAATACTGCTCCAGCTTTTCAAGTCCGAAGTCTCTCACGCCTTTTTCCTCAATCCATTCTTCTAGGTCAGTTTTAATTATTTCCTCTATTTTTCCTTTATCAACCAACTGCCCCTTACGCTCATATATTCTTTTAAAAAAGGCAATAATCCCTAACTCAAAGGAGTAGGTGCTGCAAAGAAGCCGCCATGCTCTTTCCATTGGAATCGAACTACTTTTTCTGGTCAGGTGCCGAAATAGGTATATAGCTAACATAGAATATCCGACCCTGTTTTTATCGTCTTTACATACTTCGTATTCTTTTAATATCAATTTTGCTTGCTCAATGCTTTCTTTGTAATGTGATGCTGCTTCCGGTTTATACCCTTCAGAATCAATCACGATGTTGCGTCCAGCCGTTATTTCGTTATCGGTAAGGTCTTTGGTGCTTAAAAGTGCAAGTCCCTCAAACTCAGATACCTTAAATTCACCAGCTTCAAGCGCCTTGCATAAAATACCCCACCCTTCAAGGTTAGCCATTACCGTGTACGCCTTTTCAGCATATTCTCCGAGATAACAAGATTGCAATCTGGGGAGCACATTGTAGTAATACATAGGGCTGATCCAAAACTGTTGATAGTAGCCAAAGGGATAGGATTTAGGTAGAGATGGGTCAACTTTCTCTGCAAAATTTATGATTTCCTCAGAGTTGCTCAAAGCACCCCCAAGAGCCAAATAGGAATCTTTTCCACCTGTGAACCCACCGTCAGGCATACTCTCTTTATGGAAATTAAAAAGGCGATAGAGATAATAAGCCCTCTTATACCATGTATGCCACTCTGCCATTTCTTCTGGACTCAAGTCTTTATCAAGGGCTATTTTCTTTCTGCGCCGAAATTCCACAGCAATTGCAGGAAAATATAGGATAGTTTTTACGGATCTAAACTCATTTGCAGCCGCCTTATTTAATACAACCTTTCTGGTGGTTTGTCTGAGATACCTAAATCCAAAAAAATCCTGTCCACCAGAGTCTGAATATGGTTCTAACCACTCTGGAAAAATATTCATTTCTTTTTTGTCGTGTCTCAACTAAACAACCCCTTAACGATACTATCACGATATTTTTGCATACATCCCCAGTTCAATGACTGGGATGTAGTAATAATTACACACTAGGGAAAGTAACCAATCTAGAACTGTTAATACTGTCTATTTTGAGCTGAAGAACATCAGGTGGTCCGTATTTTGTGTATACAATCGCTTTCATCCGACATTTCCCTATAGTCTTATTTTACCGTTCCCATTGGCATAATCCTATAATAACCTCATACAGAAGATTACCTTTAAGGGGCACGCTGTTATGGAAAGACTGGCAATCGGCTAATCTTACATTTACCTCTGATTTTGGGTCTGGAAGTATTCCTGATAGAAAAGGGGGAATTACTATAAATAATAATAACCTCTGGTAGGCAACATTTATCATTTTTGTAGGGCGCTGATTGATGCATATCCGCGTAAAGATTAAAGGCGGCCTGTATGGACAAAGGTCATTATTATCTCCCTAAATAATTGTTGGTAATTTCAATTCGTCCATGGCCGAGTTCTTCGGCGATTACTTGGCGGGCTTCTTTATCAGCTTCTTTTTGCTCGGATGAATGTTCCTTGTAAGGCAGACCGCCAGCCTTGGGGCAATCCCGGCCGGTGAGCTCCTTGTATCGGTCCTGGGCGTACTGGTGGCGCAAGCCGTGCCCGTTGAAACCTGCCTTTGCGGTTGCCTTGTCGTATGATTTCGCCTGTTGCTTATAGCTTTTCTCCGGTGGGATAAGGGAACCACCCTTTGCAATTTCTTTTGCGTTGTTCAAGGCGTTTCGTTGGGGTTCGGTGAGTACGGGTACGTATCTTTCGCGTCCTCCCTTGCACCATGAAGCTCGTAAATAAAGTTTATCCCCTTTATTCGCAATTTCAGGACGGATCTTTAAGGCTTCTTCTTTTCGCAATCCAAACTCACGCTGGAGTTCTATGGAGGCTTTTAAATGGGGATCGCGTATTTTGCCCAGTTGCTCTTGTGCGAGGCGGACGGCCTTGTTTTCCTCATTATTAAGGTACTTACGATTTTCAATCCCAAGCTGTGTATTGGATTTCGGTAAAAGCGAGGGTTTTCCAATTTTTTCAGACAGCCATCGAAGATGTGAAACGTAATTTTTGATGGTGGCGGAACTGAGATTCCGTTCTTTCCAATGGTCGATAAGGACATTTATGTGGCGAAGTCCGAGGTTATTTACTTTTTCAAGCTTATACCCCAGCGTGTGGAGTTGGTTCGCGCACATCTGAAGGACCCTATGACGGTCGGCTTGCGTTTTAAACGAGCCGTCCCTGTTATGAGCCGTTATCGACTTAAGCTGAAAATTCAAATCTCTCATACGGTGTTCTTTCTCATCGGTAAGTGGTTATTGCCCGTCAATGCGTCTTATGACAGCACCTGACGCCGCATTAAAA
>SDBV01007583.1_pt1 | contig 14806 bp, 15 predicted proteins | sample 2277081 | NCBI WGS metagenome assembly SDBV01 (sample SAMN10402039, study PRJNA504765) | marine sediment metagenome | isolation source: marine sediment core GS10_PC15, 223 cmbsf | place: Arctic Ocean: Southern Knipovich Ridge | collected 2010
CGGAGGCCAGCGCTCTATCCAGCTGAGCTAATTGCCCTGTAAAATACTTCGATAATAATTTTTTTGTCGTAATATCCGGATAAAACAGTATAAACCGAAGGGAGCATTATGTCAAAGCATTTTCCAGGCTTGTAAAAATCAAATTCTATCGGGCACCAGCTGACCGCACGCGGCCCGTATGTCCGCTCCTCTCCGGTATCTTTCAGACACCTCGATCCCGCGGTCCTTAAGGATTGTTTTAAACTGGTTTACTTTACCCGCACGGGGAGCACAAAGGTCGTTACCGTCAACTGGGTTAAACCTTATAACATTGACGTGGGTTCCCGCCTGTTTTGCGAAATCGGCCAGCGCGTGCGCGTCCTTTGTTGTGTCATTTACATCCTTAATTATGGTGTACTCGATGCTGACCCGCCTTTTTGTTTTTTCCCGGTAGAAGATGACGGCCTTTTTGAGTGCTTTAAGATCATTATATTTCGAAATAGGGATGAGTTTTATTCTTTTTTCCTCGATAGCGGATCCGAGCGACACCGCAAGCCTTGGTCTTAACCCTGACAGCGCGAGGTCGTGTATCTTTTTGACAATGCCGCAAGTGGAGACCGTTATTTTCCTGAAGCCGATGCCGGCGTCGTGAAGCATCTCAATGGTTTTTTTGACATTTGTATAATTTAACAGGGGTTCACCCATTCCCATGAACAGGATGCTGTCAGGTATTTTATGTAGCTTGATAAGTGAATAAATTTCATTGATGATCTCCTCTTTGGTCAGGTTTTTAATAAGCCCTATCCTGCCTGTTGCACAGAACAGGCACCTTGCCGGACAGCCGGCTTGAGAAGATATGCAAAACGAAGTCCGGCCGTTTCTGTCGGAGAGAACTACGGCTTCTATACAGGTTTTATCAATCGGAAAGCTGTATTTCACCGCGCTCCTGTCTCCGGAATAAACAATTTTTATGGGCTTGAAATAATCAAGCACAAATTCCTCATTTAAAAGTTTTCTCAAGCTCAGAGGCAGGTCCGTCATTTCGTCGAAATTTTCCGCAAATCTGTTATAGATCCATTTATAAAGCTGGATTCCGTGGAAGTTCCTGTAGCCTCGGTCCAGGCAGTAATGCTCTAGCTCTGCTCCGGTCATTCCTATGATACTTTTTTTTGGTATTGTTTTAGAAATTGAGTTGTTCCTAATTAGTTTTTGATAACAACGCCGGGAGACCCGGTAAACTTCGGGGAACCCGACGATGTCGAGCCTGCCCGACTGGAAAACATTATTTGTGGTGTATTAGCAGTTTCATCCTGTTTTTTATATTCTCATTGTTTATCCCTTTTTTCAGCGCGCTGCTCAATATATCAATGGCTTTATCTCTTTCATTCATCTCATCATAGCATTCAGACAGCAGAAGCGTGATCTGTATATTAAGTCCCGATAGATTTTCCAGCTGGGTAAGATTTTCGATGGCTGCCGTATAGTTTTTTTCTTTTTTCTCAAGTATGCTCAGACCCAGGATGGCGTAGTAATCAAACTCCCTTTCAATAGCCTTCTTGTAATAAAACTTGGCGGTTTTCAGATTTCCGAGGTTCCGGTAGGAATCTCCCACACGAGTGAGGATCTTTTTGTTGTGCGGGTCTTTTTCGAGTATTTTACGCCAGTATTCGGTTGCTTTTTCATAATCTTTTAACCCTCTGTAAGAATCGGCTATGCCGTAAAGGGCGTAAAAGTTTCGATTCTCCACTTCAAGAGCCTTGTAAAAATATTTTAAGGCATGGCTGAACTCACGTAGTTTTCTGTAGCAGTTGCCTGTATTGGTCAATACCTTTACATCATCAGGTTCAATTTCAAGAAGCTGGTGCCAGTAAGAAAGAGATGTGTGGTAATCGTTCAATTCGAAATGTAATAATCCAAGGCCTGAAAGAACATAGGGGTTCTTTCTGTCGATAGAAAAGGATTTATCATACCATGTAAGAGCTTTTTTCGGTATCTTTTTTTTCCGGTAGGTGTCGGCAAGGCGCGTGATTATAGCAATGTCGAACTCATTCTCACTGTAGGACAGGTATTCTTCCCAGATCTTTATCGCGTCATTGAAACGGTTAAGTCCTCTATAAGCGTCCGCGATACCGATTAGCGCGAACTTGTTCAGCGGCTCGGCCGAGAGTGCGAGTTGATAAAAATCCACCGCCTCGTTATATTTTCTTCCGGATCTTTTCGAGTCTCCCATTCCAACAAGAGCATAGATATTTTTTTTATCCATCCCGAGTATTTTTTGGAACTCTCCTTCTGCTTCCTCCAGCCGTTTTTCTCTCAAAAGGCGATAACCGGATTTGGAAAGTTCAGGAATTTTCTGCCACTGTTCATGATCTTTTTTTTGTTTTTTCATAGATCCTTCTTTTACTTTTGCGCTTCTTCATAGTCCAAATACCTGGCTTTTGGCTTCCAGGTTAAAAGGGAATTTTACCTAAATCTGTTGAAACGTCCGGCAAGCAATAAAATGAGATCTACCAGCTCTTGTTCAGGTGCCCGGCTTAGTCGGGTTCCCCGAAGTTGCCGGGTCTCCCGGAGTGGCACCATGAACTAATTACCCTCGTTCAGCCAATTTTTCAGGACAAGTGCCATGCGCTCAGTAAGTTCACGAATTCTTTTTTCATATTTTGCTTCAAGATAAAGATTTAAGGCTTTGAAGACATTTTTCTGGTCAAAATAATAATAATCCCCGATTCTTATCAACCCATCCTTATAAGCTGTAGTAACAAAGATTTTTTCCGCCTTCTCAATGTCCCCGTCATTTAACAACTCGTTTCCTTTTCTTATAAGCAAAATCCTTTCTTTGGGGGTCAGCACTTTTTCCATAAATATAGTTTATATTGTAATCAAGGTTTTTTCAATAAAGATAGTATAAAAATGACATTAAATGGCTGAATTTAGTCAGATTTCAGTATATATTTAAAACAATCGACCAAACTCAGGGTTTCATTGATTTAAAAATTAATTTTTATCTTTATTCGAATTGACTTAAATATAGAGAATTCTTAATTTATTTTAGGTAATTAACTTAGATATACTGCCATGAAGAATATATTTCTGGACTTAAATTGTTTACACGGCGATAAGGTGATTATCAGTGATGATGATTTTCACTACCTGAAAAATGTCAGAAGAATAAGAAAAGGAAATACTCTGGATGCGGTGATCGGGGACGGAAAATACCGGCTTGTTGTCTCAAATGTAGATAAAAAAAGTCTTGAGTGTGATATTGTTGCCGGCAGAAAAACAAGAAATGAAAACATTGTGCGCATTCAAGTGTTTCAGGGCTTGTTAAAGGCGAAAAAAATGGACTTTGTCGTCTCAAAACTTAGTGAGCTCGGTGTGGAAGCACTGTTTCCCCTCAATACCTCCAGGACTGTACCGGTGGTAGACCCCCGCGGCAGCAGGTCTGAACGGTGGCGGAAGATAGCGGCGGAGGGATCCAAGATATCAGGTATTGAGACTGTCATGCAGGTCAAAGACCCTGTTGATATATGCAAGATAAGGGGCGACTTTAAGTCTGAAGGACTTCCGGTGGAAGGGAAACAGGCACTGATAGTGTTCAGCACTGCTTATACCGGCTGCCATATTAAACAGCTGCTAGATACACTCGACTTTTCACATGATATGATGTTCAGCCTTTTCTTCGGCCCGGAGGGCGGCTTTTCAAACAAAGAAATAAAATCACTCCTTGATATAAACGGGATACCGGTTTCAATGGGGGGTCTGGTTTTACGGTCAGAGACCGCGACAGTTGTAGGTGCCGGGTTTGTCCGGTTATATTATTCATTCAGAAATTAACTATTGAAAACCGGGATTATGATAATCAAAGGTAGTTATTTCCGGAAAAAATAAGGTTCAAAGTATGACAAGAGAAAGAATATTGGGGATCCCTTATGATAATTTAACCATGGAAAGTATGATCTCGAGAGTTGAACATTTTTTTCGTGAAAATAAACCCCGCATAGTTGTGCTCCTTTCTCTTCCATTATTAATGACTGCCCGGCGTATAAAACTTATCAAGATGCTTCTGGAAAGGGCTGACCTTATAATCCCGACAGGAAAGCACATATACCGTGCTGCGAAACTATTAAAAAGGCCTCTTGTTGAGACGATCGACCCATCGGTTTTTGTGAAAAAATTGATGCTTCAATCTGTTGAGCTTGGAAAAAAAGTGTATTTGTTTGGAGGAAAAGGTAATACCATTGATAGAGCATACGATAATCTCAAAAAGGAGATTTCAAAGCTCTTTGTCATCGGCCGACACAAAGCCAACTACAATAAGCGGGAGCATGATGATATCATCAAGGCCATCGGAAAGGCTTCGCCGGATTACTTTTTCATCGGGATAGGATCACCCGATGAAGAGAAGTGGATATTAGAAAATCAAAAGGAAATAAATGCCGGTATTATTGTACTTATTGAAGGGTTGTTTGATCTGTTTGCCGGGAATATTAAAAAGGGAGTAAGGTATAAAAACCTGTTAATCGAAACGAAGGTCACAAACCGGAACATCCCTCACCCTCATTCTTTGAAAAAGTTGTGGATGGTCCCGGTCTATGTTTTCGCTGTATTTATTGAAAGGATATTCTGGAAAAAATAATAATGGCTCAACTGACAGTATTGATACTGATCCAAAATAAGGAAGAAGGTTTATTATCAATTGCCGATCACAGGGAAAAGTCTCTGGTCCCCGTGCTTGGCGGGGCCAAAGTAATTGACTATTATATAGATCCTGTTCTTTCATCTCCTTTTGACAGGATCAAGATATTAATTGACAGAGATATGACAGGGATCAAGGATTATCTTATTTATACGTACAATTCCAACAAGATCAGGATCATAAGTGAGAAGGATATATTTCAATCTTTTTTGGACCTTTTAAGACTTAAAAAGGGCGACGGGATGCTGATTTTACGTGCGGGGGGGCTGTTCCTGCCTGACTGGAAAGATTTCCCGGAGTTTTTGAAAAAAATTCCTTCCGGTACTTATAAAATTACGACTAAAAACAAACATACCATCGGATATTTTCTGAGAGAAACCAAATTTGCCCGGAAATTAAAGAATTTCGGGCCTTCCATCGACTCAACATCCCCCAAAACGGATCAATTGTGGGATGTCCTGGTAAATGCTTTTGAAACAACCGCGAAAATTAAGGAATACGATGCAAAGTACCTGGGTCTATTGACAGCATTTGAATATTATACTGTTCATTTTTCATTGATGCGGAATATCGAGGAGTTTAATAATTACAGAAATTATCTGTCTTCGGCGTCTGTAAACGATGAAAACCTTGCACGGATACTGGGTTCTGGTTTTGTAAAAAACTCGCATATTTCATCGTCATGTTCGATCGAAGGGTATGTTGAAGGCTCGATCATATTTTCAAATGTTAAAGTGGGAAAGAATGCCCGTGTTCTGAACTCTGTTATTATGAACAATAACTACATTGGAGAAAGGGCTGTGATCCAGAACGCGATAGTATGTGACAACAGCGAGCTGTTTTCCAGGGTCTCTCCAAACATCGGGGAGGATGCCCGCATTGGTGAAGATGATTGTACAGGCGCCAATGTTCTTTATCCGGGACAGATATACGGCGGAGTTACTTTAATCGGCCAGAATGTTGAGATACCAAAAGGATTTAAGATATCAAGGAATTGTTATATTGCTTCGGGCGTGGATAAATCAACACTTAGGTTCAGAAACAGAGTAAAAGTCGGTGATTCGGTATTGCCTGCGTGATCAAACCTTTTCTGTTCAAACTAAAAAGTGAATTGGCTGTAGTTTCAACTAATGAGACCTTTTAATGAATGCTGGTAAATCAAATGATTAAATTTTACAAACCGTCCATAGGGAAAAAAGATCTTGAATCTGTTTTGTACTGCATGATCGGTGATGACCTGAGGCCGGGTGATCACCTGAAGACTTTTTCATCGATGCTTTGCAGGGAGCTGGACCTGTCCAATACAATTGTTTTCAGCATTTATTTACACACTTTTGAGAATATTTTTCATTTGATAGATGCCGCACCAGGCGATGAGGTCATTTTACCCAGCTTTGCAAGGTACGGAATTCTGCATGCTATCGAAAAATGCCGCCTTGAACCTGTGCTGGTCGATCTCGCCGATGATTCCCTTCTGCCTTCGATTGGCCAGATCAGGAAAAAGATCAGCAAAAGCACATGCTGCCTTTTTATTCCACAGATGTTCGGCATTCCCAATGACCTCTCCGATTATCATGAATTTCAACTGCCTCTGATAGAGGATATTGACGGATCGATCGGCTCCAGGGTAAACAGAAAACCTGTTGGAAATTTCGGTACATTTGTAACAATGAATTTTAACGACAATTCGATGCTGGTTACAGGCGGCGGAGGGCTTGTAGCTTCCGGGGACAAGAGGCTCAAGCATCTTGCAAAATCTATTAAGGAAAATTTATCCTATGAAGATTACCTCATGAGTGATTTTAACGCTTCGCTGGGAATATCACAGCTAAACCAGCTTAAACGGAGTCTGGAGATTAGAAGAAATATCGGGCAGCATTACGATAACGCGGTTATGGCCTCGGGTTGTAGCCTTGTCGGGCGGGATGAGGCAAAAGAGTTGTCCTTTTCAAGCTATGTAGTGAAAACACAAACACCGTTTAAAGATTGCAAGCAATCATTTAAGCGCTCCGGTATTCCTGTAAAGAGAGGGATCGAAAAACCGCTTCACTCTTTTCTGGACCTGGGGGTCGCTGGGTTCTCTAATACCGAAGAGATGAATAATAAACTTGTGTCATTGCCGATATATCCGGGCCTGTCAAGTGAAGATATCGAGAATATAGTTAAAGGTATAAGGACCATCCTTTAATTTTCCATTGCCATATGTTTACATATGGGTATTTTCGTTGATCATATTTTGATAATTAGTTCTTGGTAAAGAATTCATGTTTTAAATAGTTAAAGTATCTTCAAGATTATTAGCGAATTGAATAATAAGAGTTAAATAGAACTAATTATTGATTTGGTGATCTAATCACCAAGAACTAATTAGTTCTTGGTAAAGAATTCACTAAAACTAAATAAAAGTAGTGATTTTTTATTAAATTTATGAAATAAAAGGAAGAACTGACTTGTTTTGAAAATTATCTGATCGATCTACGGGAATCCTGATAATATTGTGTATATAAATGTAACACGGAGTGTGGTGTGAATTTAGTCGGAATTGTGATAAAAAGCAAAAGCCTGAAAGCAAATAAAGCCGCCGAAACTCTGGTTAACTACCTCGAATTAAAAGCAATCGGTTATTTCATAATTAATTCAAAAGAGACCGCATTTAATGAAGAGGTACAGCAAAAAATACCTCTAACAAACTTGTGCGTGACTTTTGGAGGGGATGGGACTCTTCTTTATGCCGCAAGAATATTTTCACAGCATGAAGTGCCTATCATCGGTGTAAATCTTGGGAGGCTTGGTTTTATAACCGAGTTCAGTGAGGCTGACGTGCTCGAGTGCCTGGAATGTGTCATAAATGAAAATAACGAGTTTGAGGACCGGATCATGGTGGATGTCCAGGTATTCAGAGATGGCAGCTATTTATATCGATCTACGGGACTAAATGATCTGATAATAAATACCGGTGGAATATCAAGGCTCATACAGCTGGAGGTTTCAAGCGGGAAGAACAAAATCGGCAGCTACAGGGCCGATGGGATAATTGTTGCGACTCCGACAGGATCGACCGCCTACTCTCTTTCCGCCGGAGGCCCTATCCTGGCACCGACCATGAGCGCGTTTGTGATCTGTCCTATATGCCCGCACTCGCTGGGAGCGCGTCCTCTGGTCGTACCTTCAGAAGAAAGGGTCATGATAAAGATAATGTCCGAAGACATGGAAATAATGGGGACGATAGACGGCCAGGTTGCTTTCGATCTGGAATTTATGGATGAGGTTTATATAGAGAAATCAAAGACCGTGACGAAACTGGTTTCTTTGGGGACAAGAAGATTCTATGATATTGTGAATGAAAAGCTGTACTGGAAGGGATGAGATGCTGAAGGAGCTGTACATAAAGAATTTCGCGCTGATCGATGAGTTGACGATTGCGTTTAATGAAAATTTGACTATCCTGTCAGGCGAGACCGGCGCGGGAAAGTCTATCATTGTCGGGGCACTGGGTCTCGTCCTGGGGGACAAAGCTAAAACTTCTTTTATCAGAACAGGGGCTGAATATTGCGTTGTAGAAGGCAGGTTCGAGGTGGCTTTTTCTCATCCTGTGTTCAGGATTTTAAAACAAAAGGGGATCGAGTATGAAAAGGATGGTCTCATTATATTACGCAGGATAATTTCAAAAAATGCCGGTTCGAAAACCTTTATAAACGGGCTTCAGGTCACGGTTAAAGATGTTCAGGAAATCACAGCACTGCTCATAGATATTCACGGTCAGCACGAGCACCAGTCTCTTCTCAATATTAAAAACCACCTTCTTCTCCTCGATCGTTTCGGCAAGCTCCGGAAGGACCTTGAGGTTTATCAGAGAAGCTACAAAAAAATTATCGATTTAAATGCGGAAATTAAAAAACATACTGTCGATGAGCGGGAGAAAGAGCGAAGGATCGATATCCTGAAATATGCAGTGAAAGAAATAGATAAGGCTAGGCTTGAGGAAGGTGAAGAGGAGGAGCTTGAAGAAGAGTACAAGGTTCTAAAAAATTATGAAGCACTGGTTTCATCAGTAACGAATGCATATAACAATCTTAAGCTTGATGATACCTCTGCAATGACGATGTTTGAAAAAGCGCTCGCTGAATTGAAAAAAGTAAAGGATTTTTCCAATGATGTTGCAGGGTTTACTGCTGAACTGGAAACGACCAAATTTGTTGTCGAGGATACAGCTTTAAATTTGAAAAATTATATTGACAGTATTGAATATGAGCCCGGTAAACTTGACACTATATTATCCAGACTGGAGTTTATTAAAAGTTTAAAAAGGAAGTATGGAGATACGATTCAGGAGATCAAGAATTATGGGCGAAAATGCGGGCAGGAGCTGGAGCAGCTCGAAGTCAACGAGGATGTAATAAAAGGCCTGAAAGAAGAATTGGACCGTGAGCTCGATAGCGCTCGTGAATACGCGGTGTCTCTTTCTGCTCAAAGACGCGTTTGCGCGCACGCTCTTGAAGAAAGTGTTAAAAAGGAGCTCGTGTATTTGAGTTTAGAAAAGGCAAATTTTAAAGTGGGCCTGGGATACAGGGAATCAAAAAATGGTCCGGTCATGATCGACAGTAAGAGATATGAACTCTCCCCTTCCGGGCTCGACCATGTGGAATTCCTTGTTTCAACAAATGTAGGGGAACCTCTTTTACCATTAAAGAGTGTTGCATCCGGCGGCGAGCTTTCCCGGATAATGCTGGCAATCAAAACAGTTCTCGGAAACGTTGACCAGATCAGGACTTTTGTTTTTGATGAGATCGACGCGGGCATTGGGGGTAAAGTCGCCTGGGCGGTGGGAAACAGGCTGAGTGATCTGTCCCGGCTGAAACAGATACTCTGCATCACCCATCAGGCGCAGATTGCGTCAAAAGGGGATCTCAATGTTTATGTTGCAAAAGTCAGTAAAGGGCAGCGCACGATCACGGAAGTTAAGCTGTTGAACAGTAAGGAAAAGGTACAGGAGATAGCGCGGATGATAAGCGGGCACAATATCAGTGACGCGGCAATTGAACAGGCACATGAAATGATTAAGAATTAGCGAGAGTCCTGAAGCGCGACCGGTCTGTTTTTGTACCTAAATAACAATTCCCTTGTTTTTTTTGCACAAACTATAGTTTGCAGGAAACATATTTAAAAGTCGGGCAAGCCCGACAACTTCGGGTCCCCCGACGTTGCAAGAATGTGGCTTGGCTACATCAAAATTCTGAAAATGTTTAATTCTACGGCCCGGGCCGGCAGCACTGTTGTAATTTAGATAAAAAACCCTTTGAGAAACGAGTATTTGGAGTTATAATGATAAGAAAGGATACATTATTATTCACATGAGGCAGGAAAAATTGAAAAGGAATTTTTTATTTTTGCTTATCTTTGGTTTGATCATTTTCAGCCATGGCAGTGTTTATTCACAGGACGATCTCGATGAGATCTACAATAATATTGAAAAAATGGCAAAAAAGAACACCCCGGCGTCTTATACCGTTGAGCTTGTGAATAGCAAATTCGATGAAGCATTGGAGGAACTGCCGGAAGATATATTGACCGGAAAAGGTGCACCAAAAGTAAAGATACAGTTTTCAAAAGGTGTAGGTGTAAAGATCATAATTGAAAATATAAAGAGTGAATATGCTTCTTTATTTTCAATGTATGAAGAGTATTTTAAATTTTCAGGTATCTCAAAGGTCCAGAATCCGGTCGAGTTCAAGCAGATAATTGACAGCAATAAGGCCAGTTTTTATGAAGAAAATGATGAGTTTATAGTGATACAGGCATGGGACCCCGAAAGTGATGTAAAAGATGAGAATTACGCATTGTTTTCTCTTGATAAAAGTAAATGGGTGATAATGAAAGCGGTCTACTATTTGGATGGCACTCCTTTTGTCCAGGCTGAAAACAGTTACAAATTTTTCGGGAATTATTACATGCCCTATAGAATCGAGCTGATATATCTTACTGAGGACGCATCTGATGTGTTTCTGTTCAGGGATTACAACTTTAGCCAATAGTCACGGATTTTCGAAACATTTATAAAATTTAATTGCGGCAAATATTTTTTAGACTTTTTCCATTCCACTATAGGGGTCAAGTGCCTATGGGCGATGCAATTAATAGTACCGATTATCTTCCTTACTCACGGGAGATGGTGAACGGTATCGGTGTCGCAGGGCCGCCGGCAGAAGAAGCTCAGTCAAACACAGAACAAGTCGATGTTAGCAGCGAAAAAATAGAAAATATTGATGAAGAAATCGGCGGAAATGTTGATGTTGTTGTTTAAATAGTCAGTGGCGAAATTCCGGGCCAGCCAGGGCGATCTACGCTTTCCAGCCCCGGATCGACCGTGCGTTTAAAGTTGAGAACTCGTGCTGAGCTGAGAAATTATTTAATTTGAATTTTGTGAAATACGATTTGGAGCACAAAATGGCCGGCACCAAAGAGGATAAGAATAAGTTTTCCGAAGAGATAGCCTATCTCAAAAGAAAATTGGATGAAATAAATCAAAAAATCAGTCATTTAGAAACCAAAAAAGGAGAAAACGAAAAACTCGATAAAATATTAATTTCATCACACCTCGTCGATCTGGTAACTGTTTACAACGCTATGACCGACCTGAGCATGAACCTTTTAGGTTACAAAAATGAGTCCTATCTCGATAAAGGGAGAAAAAGTCTATATAAAGCTATAATAAACCTGGAGGAGGTTGTTACCAATTATATAGATGTGCCGCTTGGGGGAAACCATGAATTGTTAAAATCCCTTGATACATTCAAAGATAAGGACAGATTGAGACTTGTGAGGAAAATAGGATACACTGTTTCTCTATTAGAGGACAGGTATGGCGACAAGTCGAAATGGAAATGGAGTTTTGTGGAGCTGGAAGGAAGATTTGCAGTTGTCGCGAAAAATCTGTTCGATTTTCGTACATACCAGGAGAAAAATGATCCGCGTGAAGAAGGCTTTCATGACCGCTACGATTACCTGTATCTTATAAAAGATTTTTTGATAAATGCCAGTAATCGATACAGGGAGAGGTATGAGTTGACAAATCAAACCGCTGATGACATGAATAAAGCGATCGAATACCTCAGGGGTGTAAAAAGAATACATATTCTATTCAACGAATCCGAAGAAGTGCAGAACATTGACAAGCGTATTGAGCTCTGGTCACAAAAATTTGAGACGGACCTGAAGGCAAAAGAAGCGCAGATGAAAGAAAGTTACAGGGGGAAGAAAAAGTAACAGATAAAAAATCTGCACCAGCTGTCACATGCACATGTTAACCCGCGTTTGCGAGGGATCTGCCCGTATAATCCTCCAAAAGAGCACCGGTTTTTGCCCCTACTAATTTTGAAACAAATTATGTATTTTTGTTGTTTTATATTAAAAACGTTTTATCTTGACGGATTAATATATATTATTATATTAAAGGTAGAAAAATATTATAAAAAACTACTATAGTTATAATAATTGTCCGGCCTTGATCAGGGCACTCTTTATGAGGTCAGCATGAGCAGTGATTATACCGAGGGTCTCAAGAACACACTTTTAGATCGAGAATTGAACAGGATGCTTACAATTACCGAAGCCGCTGAACTCCTGGGTGTAAGCTGTACATCATTGAGAAGGTACGCGAATGAAGGGAAGATAAAAGTGTACAGAATAGGCCCTGGAAAGCACAGACGGTTCAGGAAAAGAGACGTGCTTGAATATCTGGAGTACAATAGTGAATTTTAAATCCGGGTTTTTTATTTATTTGCTTTTTCTGTTTTTTTTTATTGCAGGATGTGGCGGGAACGGGGATAAAAGGACTATAATAAAAAGTAGAAAGGAACTTGGGCGGCAGAAGAAGGACACAGAGGAGCTGATCAAGGTAAGAGGTGAGCTGAAAAGGATAGTGGAGAGAAAGGTCCACGCGGTTAAACTTCTCGAGAGCATTGACAGAGTTCTCGGAAGAAAGTATCTGGAGCTCGGGAGCTACAACCTTGCTGAAGAGGCGCTTCTTGAAGCCGAGTTTTTAAAGCCTCACAGCCCGTTTATAAAGAAGGACCTGGGTGAGTGTTACTATTTTTTAGGTCTCTCCGCGCTGAATTATGATGAGAAAAAAGGTTATTTTTCCAAATCCCGGAGTTACTTTAAAAAAACGCTCGAGTTGGATCCAGAGCTGGCCGAGGCCCGATACGGGCTCGGTCTGCTTCTGTTTTTCGGGTTTTCCGACACCCGGGGGGCGATACAAGAGATGCTGGAAGTCCTGGAACGTGAAAAAAATCACGTGGGGGCACGGTTTGCTCTCGGGAGGTTTTACTATGAAAACGGTGAGCTGAATAAATCCCTAGGCGAGTATATTACTTTGACAAGAATACTCCCGGGTTCCTCACCGAAAAAAAAGAAGGCCCAAGACAATATCATACGTATCACCCGGGAATTGGGAAACAATGAATGATGATGAACAGCGGGCATTGATCATATTCAACAGGGTTACAAATTATTCACCGAAGCAGAAATTCGATCTTTTTGAGAGATATAAAAGCGCGGCAAAGATCTTATCGAAAAAAATAGAGGCGGAGTCTGTTTTTCAAAAGCCGTTTAAAATAAATGGGAAGCCCCTGGATATTGAAAAAGAAATAAAAGGTGCGCACGCTGAGCTTGAATATTACAGGGAAAATGAAATCGCTGTTATTGATCTGAATGACAGCAGGTACCCGGCGAGGCTCAGGTATATATATGACCCGCCGATCGTGATCTTTGTCAGGGGCCGTGCCGAATTGTTAAACGGTAAACACCTGGTGGGGATTGTAGGCTCCCGGAAGGCGTCAAATGCGGGCATAACTGTTGCCTACAGCGTGTCCAGGGAGCTGTCCTGTGCCGGGGCGGTTGTCGTCAGCGGCCTTGCGTCAGGGATTGATTTTTATGCGCATAAAGGAGCACTTGGGGGCACTGCTTCCACAGTTGCCGTTCTGGGAAACGGGATAGATGTTGTTTACCCGAAGGATAATGAATATATGTATAAAAAAGTTATAAAAAAGGGCGCGGTTATCACGGAGTTTCCCTCCGGGATACCTCCCTTCAAGCAAAATTTTCCGAGAAGAAACAGAATAATAAGCGGCCTGTCTCTCGGGGTTGCGGTAGTCGAAGCATCAAAAACTTCAGGTGCACTGATAACAGCGAATTACGCCCTGGACCACGGGAGGGAGGTTATGGCTTTCCCCGGTATGGCGACTTCGGAATCCTACGGGGGCAACAACGGATTGATAAGAGAAGGCGCCCATCTTGTTGAAAATGCGTCCGACATTTTGTCGGTTCTGGGGATTGATCATAATAATGATAAATTAAATGTTGCATTACCCTCTTCTCAAATAGAGCGTGATATCCTGACTGTAATAGGGGACACAAAAGTCAGTTTGGAAGAGATAGATAGTGTATTGAGAACCCCTGTCTCAAAAATAACCTCAGCTCTTATGCTGCTGGAGCTCAAAGGTGCTGTGGTACAGCACCCGGGTAAAATATTTTCGAAAGTGTACAAATATGAGAGATAAGAAAAAAGAAAACAGCAAGGCTCTTGTTATTGTCGAATCACCGACAAAAGCAAAGACGATCAATAAATACCTCGGCAAAGGGTACAAGGTTAAATCTTCGATGGGGCATCTGATAGATCTCCCCAAGTCAAGAATGGCGGTGGATGTTGATAACAGGTTCAAGCCGGATTATATCACTATAAGGGGTCGAGGCAAGTTATTAAGCGAGCTGAAGACGGAAGCCCGAAAAAGTAAATACGTGTTTCTGGCTGCCGACAGCGACAGGGAAGGAGAGGCGATCTCATATCATATAAAAAACGCGTTAGAAAAAAAAGACTCAAGTATAAACATAAAAAGAATTGTTTTTAATGAAATAACAAAAAATGCCATTCAGGAAGCCATAAGGAACCCGAGAGATATCGATCTTACTCTTGTAAACGCACAGAAAGCGCGGCGTATTCTCGACAGGCTGGTAGGATACAACCTTTCACCTCTTCTGTGGGAAAAGATCAAAAAGGGGCTTTCCGCCGGCAGGGTCCAGTCTGTTGCCCTGAAGATCATCTGCGAAAGAGAGGAAGAGATAGAGCGTTTTGTG